>Ga0181568_10003281_pt1 | contig 14628 bp, 11 predicted proteins | sample 101ome_20_FD_133758 | JGI IMG/M metagenome (GOLD analysis project Ga0181568, IMG submission 133758) | Coastal salt marsh microbial communities from the Groves Creek Marsh, Skidaway Island, Georgia - 101404AT metaG (megahit assembly) | ecosystem: Environmental > Aquatic > Marine > Intertidal... | reverse complement strand
CGTGGTCTCCTTGGAAGAGGAATCGGTACTGAAACTGAGCGGTCTCGAACTGACGCTGCGACCTGATCGCATAGACCGACTTGAGGACGGTCGGCTCATTGTCATCGACTACAAGTCAAGCGCGCCGGCCAAATCTCGGTGGCTCGGGCCTCGCCCCCAGGAACCGCAACTCCCGCTCTACTCTTTCTTGAATCCCGCGCTAGAGGGAATTGCTTTCGCACCATTGGCTCGAGAGTCACAGTTTATCTCTCTGGGAGATGATCTCGGATTGACCAAAACACCGGATAGGGGCCTTGCTCATCAGACCGCAGGATGGGCTGGGGACTGGGAAGCATTGGTATCCAAGTGGTCTTCGGCCTTAGCTTTACTGGCGGAGGCTTTCGTTGAGGGAGATCCCAGCATTGATCCCTCACCTGGGGCTTGTCAGCACTGTGAATTATCAAGTGTCTGTCGTATTGACCAGCTCCGCCAGACTGATCCGTCCCTTTCGCTCACCGGAAATGAGGCCATGGAATGAGCGAACAGGATCAGGACAACCGATTGCGCGCGATAGATCCGACGCAGAGCTTTTGCGTCAGCGCACCCGCCGGCTCCGGTAAAACCGAGCTCCTCACGCAACGACTGCTAGCGCTGTTGGCGAGGGTTAACCGTCCGGAACAAGTGCTTGCCATTACCTTCACCCGCAAAGCAGCAAGCGAGATGAGTAGCAGGGTTATAGAAAAGCTGGATCAGGCAAGACGGTCGACACCCGCCCAACTGCCCCACGAGGCGACAACGCGGGCGTTGGCTCAATCACTGCTTTCGCATGCCCAAAGCCTGAATTGGCAACTCGACGAATCGACACTGAATATCCGCACCATAGACAGCTTTTGCCATGAAATTACCCGCCAAATGCCAATTGTCAGCGGCGTTGGCGGCATCAGCGAGGCGGTCGATGACGCGACGCCCTTGTATGAAGGTGCCGTTAATCAATTGCTGGCCCAATCGGGGGGCGAGGACGATACAGGCGAAGCGCTCCGCCTGCTTCTGCATCACTTTGATAACCGCTGGATGAGGGTCCGAGAGCTGTTGGTGTCCCTGCTGGCAAGGCGCGGGGACTGGGCGCCCCATATTGGACAACACCAGGATCCCATCGGGGCAGAAGCCATACTCTTTGATTCGGTATCGAATCTTGTGCGCTGTCGGCTGGAAGCTACCCGCACAGCATTGGGTGGGCACTTCGCTGAGTTATGCGAGGTAATCGACGAAGCCCGAGAAACGCTTGGGCTACCAGCGCTGATGTTGACAACCGACGCAGCGGCGCTGGAAGACTGGCGCAGTATGGCAGACGTGTTGCTGACAGCGACGGGCGAGTGGCGGAAACCCGGGGGTATATCGATCCGGCAGGGGTTTGAAAAAGGCAGTGAGGCAAAAAGCCGGTTCCTCAGCCTGCTAAACGTCTTCAGAGGCAACGAACCGCTTCGCGATCATCTCATCGAGGTAAGACAATTACCCGGCATGCAGCGGCACGGGCAGGGCTGGTCGCTGGTGGTCGCTGTTTCGTCGCTGCTGCCTCTGCTTCAGGCTCATTTACTGCTGGCATTTCAAAAGAAGGGTGTTGTCGACCATACCCACATTGCACTGGCAGCCTGTGATGCATTAGGTCCCGACGATAGTCCTTCTCCGATCGCTGAGCGCCTCGATTATCAAATAGAACACATCTTGGTGGATGAATTTCAGGATACAGCGCACTCGCAAGCAGAGTTCTTGCGGCGTCTGACCCGCGATTGGTCGGATCACAATGCCACGGGCTCAGCGCCTCGAACCCTGTTTGTTGTGGGTGACCCGATGCAATCTATTTACGGCTTTCGATACGCCGACGTGGCGTTATTCATGCGTATACAAAAAGCGGGTCTGAGTGGGCTGAAACTAAGCCCTTTGACACTGACCCAAAATTTTCGTTCTCGCCCCGCCGTAATCGACTGGGTTAACGAGACATTCGCTACGCTGATGGGAGAGGGTGAGGATCTTGATCAAGGAAGGGTAAGGCACGTCAACGCCATTGCGACACGAAAAAACGAAGCTGGGGCCGGAAGGGGAGGGGTTTCCCTAAATCTTTATGAAGAAGATACCCCGGCACAGGAAGCAAGCAGTATCGCGATGCAAATCGAAGAACTGCGCGCCGCAAGGCCCGAGGCGTCGATCGCAATTTTAGTGCGGGCGAAATCTCACACAGCACCAATCCTCCCGGCACTGTTAGCGCGCGGCATCGACTTTGATGGCGACGCATTGCAATCTCAGGCAGAGCAGGTGATCGTTAAAGATCTTCTCTCCCTGTGCCAATGGCTGGAAAACCCTGCCGATGATGTCGCGGCGCTCGCCCTGCTCAGATCTCCTTGGGTGGGACTGACCCTAAATTCTCTGGCATTACTCTTTGCAAGCAGAGAGGGGAAGCCTCTCAATTTGTTGACGGCGGCCGAGAGCGACGCGGCGGCGAGGCTGTCCGCCGAAGAGCAGCAGCGGCTTCAGCATTTAATATCAGTGTTGAATTGGGCTAACCGTACCCGAGATCGACTATCGCTTCCGATTTGGATAGAGCAGATATGGCTGCGGCTCCATGGGCCAGCGACCGCGTTACCAGCCGAATTAACGAGCGTACGCTTTTTCTTCGACGCCCTCCGTCGCGCCGAGGCATCTGGAGCAGGCCTGAATACCGATCGGATCAGTGAGGATTTAAATCACGTTTCCATGGATAGTGCAGCATCGGCTCAGTCCGTGAAGGTGATGACCCTGCATAAGGCCAAAGGCCTTGAATTCGACTACGTATTTTTGCCTGCGCTCCACAAACGGCCTCGCGCCAACTCCCGAGAGCTCTTGCGCTGGCATTGGCATGAGGGCTCGGCCTCGACCGGACTCCTGATCGCGGCAGACGATCGGGAGAAAAGTGCCCCAACGCTCTACAACTACCTAAATTGGTTGCATAAAGTGAAGCAACACGAGGAGCTCAAAAGATTGCTTTACGTCGGTGTCACCCGGGCCCGCGAGTGCGCGTTTCTCAGCGGCACAGTTAAGGCGCCAGAGGATAAACGCGAGGCGACTGTGCCGGCGGGATCACTATTGTCCCTGTTACAGCACAAGATCGAAGGTGCTCCAGTGCAACACGTCGATGATCCCGTCGTTGCTTCGCTCGCATTTTCGGAGCCAGCCAGCGACCGCCGCGAAGCGAGAGAGGGCCTCTACCGAATCGCGACTGCCGCACTTGAGCGACCCATAGAGGTTCTGGTTAAAAATCAACCTGACTTGCCAATGCGATCACCAGCGCTTATCACCGGGCTGGGCCAAGACAATCGATTCGAGCGAAGTGTAGGCGTGGTGACGCATCGAATACTCGAGCGTTTGGCGGCACACGTATCGTTACCCACCGAAATCACTGCAGAGGTGAGAACTTGGATCCGCGCAAACGTCATTAAAGCCCGCCTGAGCAGCGCAGATGCAGAGCAGATTGAGGCAGCTTGCACGCAAATGATTGCCAACACCTTACGATGCCCCAGAGGCCGCTGGCTTTTAGGCAACCATCCGGAAGCGCACAGCGAACTGCACATGATACGGCGAGAGAATGGCGAGATTCGTCGGTACGTCGTTGATCGCACGTTTTTTGACCAACAGGAAGGTGTCCGGTGGGTAATCGACTACAAGACCAGTAGCCCGCAAACAGGAGAAAATGAGGAAGACTTTAAAATAAGAGAATTGGGCCATTATCGGAGTCAGCTTGATACCTACGCTGATTTATTAAAGGGCTACCCATGGCGCTTTGAGGGACCGATCAAGGCGGCGTTATATTTTCCCGCCATCGGGGCGCTCGCCTACCAGCAATAAAAAACCCGGCACTAGGGCCGGGCTTCCTTAGGTCGTCTGGGGCTTCACACCTCTTTCAAAGACAACACCAGTGCTTCAGTAAAGACCACGACTACGGTATCTCCCAACCGAACATTGTCTAGTTTATCGAGTTCCACACCGCCAACCGTATGCATTCTGCCTCGCGCGTCTTTGATCACAACATTACCGTTGCGATCCATCGCCTCGATGGTGCAAACCGCACGGACCAGCCGGGCAGCACCGGCTGCGGTCAAGTCCGCCTCGTCGGTTGTGCGGCCCATTTCTCCCATTACCACCCAGGGATTTGCTGACTCTTCCTCGGTAGGGGCTCGCACCTCAGCTTCGACAGAGGCGATATAGTCGGCAACAATAGTGTCTCCCACCGCGATTTTAGAGAGATCCACGCCATCTTCTCTGGCCGTTAAAGTAACGAAGTTACCTGCCGGTCCTCGCACGACCACTTCTCGGGTCTCGAGATCTACGGCAATGACTTCGCCTTCGACTTCGGCGACCACCGCTCTGCCGCCGGAGGCCCAAACGGTTTCTTCCGTGCCAAGCTCTGCAGCGACGGCATGATCGCCTGATTCATGATGGGCCGCGAACGCAGATGCGGCGAAGCCAGTCGTTGTCAGAAAAACAGCGGCCGGAAGTATCGAAAACAGCTTCATAGTGCAAATCCTCTTATTGCGCGCAGCGAAAGCGCGGCTGATAAAACAAGGCCGGCAACGATACCCCAATTGCGGGCTGTCGAACAGTGCTGCTGTAGCGACTGTCGGTAATTGCTGAACGGCGCGCTATGCTTGATTTTTCCACTCGCGAACGGCGGTAAATACCTGATCAAAACTGTCGCCCTGCGATCGCCCGACTTGTTTCAGGGTCGCCAGAATTGCAGCACTGTCCCAGCGCAAAAAGGGATTGTATTCACGCTCCCCTCCTAAAAGAGAAGGTACGGTCGCCATGTTTTGCCGGCGCTTCTCTTCACACTCATCCAGAAATAACTCCAGCCGACGATTGTCCGGCTCTACCAACCTCGCGAAGCGTAGGTTAGCTAGGGTGTACTCGTGGGCACAAAAGATTTTCGTTTCTGGAGGCAAGCGACGCAGTTTTTCGAGGGAATTTCTCATTTGCGGTGGATTCCCCTCGAATACCCGGCCGCATCCGCCCACAAATAGGGTATCGCCGCAAAATAGCGCCTCTTCGCTGGCCGAATAGAACGCGATGTGATCAAGCGTATGGCCTGGTACCTCAAGCACTGAAAACTCCACACCCAGCACATTGACAACATCGCCCTCTCTTAGCGTATGGTCATAGGGCCCGCCGGGGCTGTTGGCCGGTCCCCAAGATTCACAGCCTGTTGTACCTTGCAGTTCTGCCAAACCACCGGTGTGGTCAAAATGATGATGGGTGATCAATATCCCCGAGAGTTCTAAGCCCTCTCGCGACAGCGTTGCCATTACGGGGCCCGGCTCTCCGGGATCAACCACGTAAGCGTTTTCACCATCACGGATCAGCCAGATATAATTATCGCTGAACGCATTGATGGGCGATATAGTCAGCGCTCTCATAGTACATCCCTAATTGCCACAAGACTTGCCGGAGGCTACCTCGTAGTCATGACCCTGACCAGCCCCCACCATGAAGAAGCAACCAATCATGCTCTGCTATCGCGGTGGTATGCAGAGGCAGTGATGGGTCAGCGCCTCAGGATCCAGTTTACTCGGCTGCTCAGCGAGGCGCTGGAGCAGGTCTTTGGGTACCAAATGTTGGTCACGGGCGCCGATACGGGTGTGAACTTCGGTCAGATGGTGAAGACTCAGCGGGTGTTCCGGCTCAGTAGCGGGAGGGCGAGAGACTTGGTAACTCCCGACGCCATTGGTGTTTCGAGTGAATTACCGTTTGCCTCGGACTCGATCGACGCACTCATTCTGTGCCATACGCTCGACACTTCCTCGATGCCCCACAGCGTGCTGAGAGAGTGCCAGCGAGTGCTGCTACCCAACGGACATTTATTCGTCATCAGTTTTTCTCCTTACAGCCTTTGGGGACTGGGAAATTGGGGTCGCAATCGACTGCTGCGTAGACGCCGGCATTTGCGCGCCATTAGTGGCCGGCAACTCAAGGACTGGTTATCTCTTCTCGGTTTTTCTTATTCTGAGCCACGCTTTGCCGCCACACTTCCGCCGCTTGGCAATGGCCGCATCGGTCAATGGGTCCAGGGCATCGACGAATGGCTCGTTAAGCACAACTCGCCGACGGGGAGCGCCTATCTGATCCATGCCCGGAAACGCGTCGCCAACTATCTGGGCATGCCCGAGCCAGCCGTAAATCGGCCACGGCTGATCGCAATGCCCTTGGGCAAGCCCCGCGGAGGCGTGCCGGTACCGAGGGGAGGCCAAAACTTGCGCCTTAGGTTTCTCAGGGGGCGTGAGTGAAACAAATTTCCGCTTTTACTGATGGGGCTTGCAGCGGAAACCCAGGGCCGGGCGGCTGGGGCGTGGTGTTGCGATCTGGCGAGCATGAAAGAGAAATTTATGGCGGCGTATCAGAGACGACCAACAATCGCATGGAACTCACCGCCGCGATAAGGGCACTTGAGGCACTTCGCGAGCCCTGTGAAGTCGAACTAACAACGGACTCCACTTATGTCAAAGATGGCATCACACGATGGGTAGCCAAATGGAAACAGAACGGTTGGCGAACAGCGGCCAAGAAGCCTGTGAAAAATAGAGACTTGTGGGAGCAACTGGAAGCGCAAACCACTCGCCACGTTATCGAGTGGCGCTGGGTGAAAGGGCACAGCGGTCACCCGGATAATGAGCGTGCTGATGCTTTGGCTAATCTGGGTATAGACGAAGTGAGGGGAAATCGTAGTGGATAAACGTCAGATCGTGCTAGATACAGAAACCACCGGTCTCGAGGTGTCCCAGGGCCACAAAATTATCGAAATCGGTTGCGTTGAACTCATCAATCGGCGGATCACGGGTCGACATTTTCATCAATACGTTCATCCGCAGAGAGAAATCGATGCGGGTGCCATGGAGGTGCACGGGATCACGCTGGAATTCCTTGCGGGCAAACCGAATTTCTCTCAGGTCGCAGCAGAATTTATTGAATTTATTGATGGCGCCGAATTGATTATTCACAACGCAGCTTTTGACGTCGGCTTTTTAGACGCGGAGCTTCGAGCCCTTGAAAACTTTGATAAAAAAATTGCTCAGATTTGTGACGTTATCGATACCCTGCAAATGGCGCGACACAAGCATCCGGGGCAGAGAAACAACCTCGACGCGCTCTGCCAGCGCTATGAAATAGACAACAGCAGCAGAACGCTTCACGGCGCCTTACTGGACGCAGAAATACTCGCCGAGGTTTACCTGGCGATGACGGGCGGCCAGGCGTCACTCGGGCTTGCCTCAGAGGACGGGGCGGGCGGTGCAGAGCGCCGTGCCGGTGATACCACCGATATACGAAGACTCTCCGCCAGCCGCAAGCGCACTCCCGTTATCCGCGCCACCGAGGAGGAGCTCAAGCAGCACGAGGCACGTATTGCTGAGCTCGAGGAGAGTGGCTCGAGCGTCCCGTGGCCCAAGACTGCCCACTGATGATTTAAAGATTCATGATAACCGCGGCCAAGCCAACGCCCGTCAAAACGATGGTGTAGGGCAGCGCCATGAGCACCATTCTCCCGTATGACAGACGAATAAGCGGGGCCAGAGCCGAAGTTAGCAGGAAGAGGAAAGCGGCTTGCCCGTTAGGCGTCGCTACCGAGGGCAAGTTGGTACCGGTATTGATGGCGATCGCCAAGCGGTCGAATTCTGCTCGATCAATCTCGCCGGCCTTGAGCGCAGCATCGATCTCCGAAATATAAACCGTCGCGACGAACACGTTGTCAGAAATGGCTGACAACAGACCATTGGCGAGAAAAAACATAGCCGGCCGAACCTCGCTGGACATCGCCAACACCGACTCAATCACAGGAGTGAAAAGATGCTGTTCATGGATCACTGCCACTATCGCAAAGAAAACGACAAGCAGCGCTGTAAACGGTAGGGCCTCCTGAAACGCGTGGCCAATCTCATGCTCGTCGGTTACGCCGTTAAACGCGGTTAACAAAACGATGACAAGCAAACCAATGAGGCCTACGGCAGCCAGGTGAAACGCCAAAGCGAACACTAGAATAATCGCCACAACGGCTTGCACCCACAGCTTGGCTTTAGAGCGCTGTGTTGCACTGGCCTGCTGCGCGGCATCAAAGTCGACTAATACCCCACGCACTTTCTCCGGCATAAGCGCTCCGTAGCCAAATACGCCTGTAGCCTCCAACAGTAGGCAGGTGATAAGACCGCAAACCAGCACAGGCATCGTTATCGGGGCCATGTAGATGAAAAACGTTTGAAAGTCCCAGCCGGCCACCGTAGCGATCAGGAGATTCTGAGGCTCGCCCACCAATGTGCAGACCCCTCCCAATGCGGTACCCACCGCACCATGCATAAGCAGGCTGCGCAGGAACGCTCTAAAAGTTTCAAGATCGTCCAGCGATGCCGGATCGACACCTACATCCTGCGTATGGTCATGCTGCTTGTCGTCAAGAGCAGCCCCCGAAGAAACCCGATGAAAGACTGCATAGAAGCCGACACCGACCGCGATCAATACGGCCGTGACGGTAAGCGCATCCAAAAAGGCCGACAAAACCGCTGCCACAATGGAAAACAAAAACGACAGCATCTTTTTTGAGCGCACGTTTAAAAGGATTTTTGTGAAGACATAGAGCAAGAGATCTTTCATGAAATAAATGCCCGCTACCATGAACATCAGTAACAGGATGACTTCAAAATTTGCCTCGGCCTCGTGGAACACACTGTGGGGCTCTGCGAGTCCCAGTAAGATGCCCTCGATGGCCAGGAGTCCACCTGGCTGGAGGGGGTAGCACCGTAACGCCAGTGCGAGGGTAAAAATGAATTCCGCGATCAGCGCCCAACCCCCGACCACTGGCCCCGCTACCATGAGCAAGATTGGGTTCAACAGCAGAAAAGCAATTATCGTCTGCTTATACCAAGTCGGAGATTCACCCAGAAAGTTATGCCACAACGCGGCCATTCGCGATTCACTCATTGTTATATCCGTGTCCCATCAGTGTTCAAGCTGTATGCTGGCAGAGCTCAACCGCGGCGAGGCGATCGCGTACCTTCGGTCTGCACAAGGTGAACCTAACTGTACACTCGAATGCACGCGCAAGATAGACAGCGCGCTAGCAGCGATTGGTTCTTGTGCTACCGCCCCCCGGTTCCTAGACTAGCGCCTCACTCTTTTTTATGGATTGGCTGTGCTCGATTTCTCTGCGCTTCCTATGCACCCCGAACCCAATGACTGGAGCTTGGTGTTCGCGGGTAGAAATGCGGTGACCCCAATGCGCGACGCTCCGGGCTCACCATGGACGGTGAAAGCAGTGAGCGACCTGTGGAACGTTGATCCAAGGGTAGCAGTACCCATTGGCTACTGGCAGGGGAGAGGGCTTTGGGCTTTTTCAGTGCCGGAGACCAGTGTTGATCAAACCGAACAGATAGCCAGCAACCTATACAGTCTTCTGGGGCGTGTCGATGACAGCCTATTTCAGGCCCACGGAAGAGCCTATCAGCTACTTCATTGGCTCAGCACTCACAAGTACTGTGGTCGATGCGGGTCGGGCACTGAGATAACGGAAGGCGGCAGGGCTATCTTATGCAACGAATGCCGCCTCAGGGTGTACCCCAGAGTATCCCCCTGTGTCATCGTCCTGGTCTCCAAGGGAGATCAGATGCTTCTGGCGGCCGCCGCCGGTTTCCAGAAGCGTTTCTACAGCACGCTAGCCGGTTTTATGGAGCCAGGAGAGTCCTGCGAGCAGGCCGTGGCGCGAGAAGTCAGGGAGGAAGTGGGCATAGAGGTTGAAAACATTCGCTTTTTCTCATCACAGCCCTGGCCTTTCCCGAGTCAGGTCATGATCGGCTTCTTTGCGGAATGGAAGTCCGGCTGTCTGCGGCTGGATGCAGAAGAAATAGAAGACGCGGATTGGTTCGACATCAACGCATTACCACCCACACCCCCGATGGCCTCTATCTCAGGTCAGTTGATCTCCCATTTTATTAACAGTCGATAGGACACGTGCAGATGGATTTTATTCTGGAAATCTTGGAGTTTCTGCTTCAAGCGATCATTCTTCTGGGGGTGTTTCTTATCGCTATTGCCGGAATCGTAGCGATCTCCCAACGGCGACGAGACGGGGCTGAAGACGGTAGCGTAGAGGCACGGCTGCTCAACGACCGATATGAGGATCAGCGCGAGCCGATTAGGGCGATCGTGGAGACCCCGTCAGCCACGAAAGCACGGTTAAAAGAAAAAAAACGGGCGGATAAGCAAAAAAAGAAGGATTCCAAAAAAACCGCAAAATCTGATTCGGATGGAGATAGTGAAAGCATCCGTCCACGAATTTTTGTTATCGATTTTAACGGCGACATGCAGGCAAGTCAGGTAGAGCAGTTGCGTGAAGAGATTTCGGCAATCCTGCCCCTGGCAACAAGCGCCGACGAAATCTTGGTCAAAATTGAAAGCGGCGGCGGGGTAGTCCATGGCTATGGTCTGGCGGCCAGCCAACTCCTTCGCGTGAAAGAGGCTGGCATCACCTTGACCGTCTCAGTGGACAAGGTGGCTGCAAGTGGAGGCTATATGATGGCTTGTGTCGCCCACACGATTATCGCGGCGCCGTTTGCGATTATTGGCTCGATTGGCGTGGTGGCTCAGCTACCCAACTTCCATCGACTGTTGAAGAAAAATGACGTCGATTTTGAAATGCATACCGCAGGTGAATACAAGAGAACGCTCACGTTATTTGGAGAAAACACAGACAAAGCGCGTGAAAAATTTCAGGCAGACATTGACGACGTGCATGAGCTGTTCAAGCAGTTTGTGGCACAAAATCGAAGTGTCATTGCCATCGACGATGTAAGCACCGGTGAGTACTGGTTTGGCCAAAGAGCTTTAGAAAAGCACCTCATTGACAGACTGTGCACGTCTGACAGCTATCTGATGGAGAAATCCACTGACCACGACGTGGTGGAAGTGCGGTATCGGGCGAGGCGGAGTTGGCAGGAAAAACTCGGTTTGGCGGCTGGGCATGTGATCGATCGAAGCATTAAGCGATTAATCAAGTCAGAGCAGGATCAGCGATATCTATAACGCGCTGCTCATGCAGCCCTGGCACGTAACTCATTCACCGCTGCATGATGCGAGAGGAACACCTCTCCGCTGAGTGCCGGCAAAAAGTCGCTGCGCTGTAGCGCGTCCATTACCGGGCCCTTCACCTCGCTCAGATGCAAGTTGATGTCTAAATCACCGAGCCTTGCGTTGATCTCTTTCAACGCATCGAGCGCACTCATGTCAACCATATTCACCGCTGGACACATCAGAATGACGTCCGAAAGCTGCGGCTTTTTCGAAATTTGATCGAAGACGATCTCCTCCAAATAACCCGCATTGGCAAAATACAGTGACTCGTCAACCCGAATAGAGAGAATCTCTGGGAACGTAGTGACATTGTGGCGATCGATATTGCGGTAGTGTTCTGTCTCCCCGACTTGACCCACTATTGCAAAATGAGGCTTGCTGGTTTGATAGAGGTATAGGCCCAGACTCACAGCAACACCAGAGAGCACCCCCAGCTCTACGCCGGCGACCAGCGTTATCCCAACGGTCAGCGTTACCGCCATGAAATCAGCGGAAGAGAATCGGTACGCCTGCGGGAAGATTCTCCAATCTATAATACTGAGAACAGCAACAATTATTGTCGCTGCAAGCGCCGCCTTGGGCAGAAAATAGAGCACTGGGGTCAGATATAGCGTAGCCAGCCCAATACCCAGCGCTGTGAGTATCGACGCCATTTGAGTATCAGCGCCGGCATCGAAATTAACGGCAGAGCGCGAGAAACCGCCGGTCACTGGAAAGCCTCCCGATACTGCTGCGGCGGTATTCGCCGCGCCCAAGCCGATCAATTCCTGATTAGCGTTAATGCGCTCGCGCTTTTTCGCTCCCAGCGTTTTCCCCACTGAGACAGACTCAACAAAACCAATCAAAGCGATCAAGAAGGCGGGAACGGCTAATTCCGAAATCAGGTGCCAACTGATGAGAGGAGAGCTGAAGGCCGGCAAACCACTGGGAACGGTTCCCACGATAGCCACGTCTCGCGCAGCCAAATCTTGCACCATCGACAAGGGAATCACGATAACCATCATAACGACGGGAGCCGATCTCGTTATCAGGCTGATGTGTCGAGTCGTGAAGCCGAGCCCTGCCAATACGCCTGGCAGCCAAAACCGTGCTAGCAAAAGAAAACATAGGCAGGAAATACCGACGATTGCAGTGAGCAAATGTGCCTCTTGTGTCTGCTGGCCTAATTTAGCGAGCAGGGAGATAAGGCTGTCGCCCTGCAGTGAAATTCCCACCAGTGGGCCCATTTGTCCCAGCCCGATAATCACGCCCGATGCAGTGATAAACCCAGAGACCACGGGGTGAGATAAAAAATTGGCAATGAAGCCAAATTTCAAAAGACCCAACGCAATCATCATCACACCACCGAGAAGCGCCAGCGCAGTCGCTGCCGTGGCATAGTCTGCAGCGCCCGCCGCAGAGATTGAACCGATGGCCGAGGCAGTCATCAGGGATGCTACGGCGACAGGACCCACCGATAGGGTGCGACTGCTGCCAAAAAGCGCATAGGTCAATAACGGGAATATAGAGGCGTAGAGGCCCATCTCAGCGGGCAGGCCCGCAAGCAGCGCATAGGCCAGAGATTGAGGAATGAGCATGATGGTAACGATGACAGCGGCCAGACTGTCATTAACGAAATTGTCACGCGAATAGCGCCTCAGCCAGCCTATTGCTGGAATCCAATTTGACCAACTTGGCATGGCTCGTGGCAAATTACTGTCTGACGTCAGGCTTTAGCATCCACTCGCGGCCCTTCAGCATGGCATTCCAGTAGATCCACGGGAGCAAATCTGCTTTCAGATGCCATGCGAGGCGGGTAGGGCGTAACCCATTCAGCACCGTTGTAGGAAAGGAGGGGAGTAATTTTCCGCCATACCCAAACTCTGCAAGGACAATCTTGCCTCGCTCCACAGTGAGGGGACATGAGCCATAGCCGTTGTAACCCAACCGGGCCGCACCGCCAGCCCGCTGTGCCAACACGTTCTCGGCGACCACGGGGGCTTGGGCGCGCGCCGCGGCAGCGGTCTTCGCGTTCGGTGCGTTCATCACGTCACCACAGGAAAAAATGTTCTCGAAGCGCTTGTGCTGGAGTGTTTCTTGATCGACATCCACCCAGCCGACATCGTCGGAGAGGGGAGAGGCCTTTATGAATTGCGGGGCACATTGCGGTGGGCAAACGTGAACCATATCGAACGGTTTCTCAACATCTCCTTCGGGAGAGCTGAACACAGCAATTTTGTTTTCCCCGTCTATCCGTGTGAGATTCGTCTGAAAGTTTAACTGCGCGCCATAGCGTTCAACATACTCCATCAAGGCTGGCACATAATCGGCCACACCGAACAGCCCGGGCGTAGCCGTGCAAAAGTCAATTTGAACATCCCCCAGAACGCCAACACGGCGCCAATGATCTGCTGAAAGATACATTGCTTTTTGCGGTGCCCCAGCACACTTGATGGGCATCGGTGACTGAGTAAAGAGTGCGCGGCCTTGTTTGAGATTTTGAACCAACTCCCACGTATAGGGTGCCGTGTCATAGGCGTAATTTGAGGTCACGCCATTACGCCCCAGATTCTCTCTCAGACCCTCAATTCCGTCCCAATCCAGTGTCAGGCCTGGAGCGACAACGAGCTGCTCGTAGTGGATTTGCAAGTCATTGTGAAGGGTTAATGAATTTGAGTGAGGCTCGAAGCTCACCACCGCCTCTTTAATCCATGTGGTTCCCGCGGGAATCAAAGAGGCCATTGCACGCTCGGTGGAGGGAGCCTTGAAGATACCTGCGCCCACCATGGTCCAACCCGGCTGGTAGTAATGTTTCTCGGCCGGATCGATCAGCGCTATAGACAATGACGGTTGGCGATTTTTAAGACTGGCAGCGGTGGCGATGCCAGCAGCGCCAGCTCCTACTATTGCAATATCATATCGTTGCTCTGTCACAGTATCCCCCTGATCCTTTCGTTACTCTTTTGCGGCGAATTCGCGCATATCGGCCCCGCCAAATGCATTGACCGGCACTCTTAAAAAGAGTCTCCCCGCACTATTGCATGGTGGCAAATAACCCGCACGCATATTTGTCTGTAGTGATGGCAGGATTAAAGTCGGCATATCGAGCGTGGCGTCTCGCGCTTCTCGCATGGCGACAAATTCGTCCGCCTTGATGCCTCCGCCCACGTGAATGTTGCCGTCCCGCTGCTGCGCGATGGTGGACACGAATGCAAGTTCTCGGCCGTCAGGCTGATAATCGTGACAAACATAAACACGGGTGTCGTCTGGAAGGGCTAACAACCTCTGACATGAGTCATACAGCGCTCTCGCGTCTCCACCCGGAAAATCGCACCTTGCCGTCCCCGCGTCGGGCATAAAGAGCGTATCCCCAACGAACAGTGCGCTGCCGATCCGATAAGCCATGCACGCGGGTGTATGCCCGGGTACATGATAAGCCTGTCCGGTAAGTGCGCCGACCTCAAAGTGGTCGCCGTCTGCAAGAATCAGGTCAAACTGGCTCCCATCCCGCATAAATCGCCCATCTTCGTCAAAAAT
>Ga0181568_10003264_pt1 | contig 14674 bp, 15 predicted proteins | sample 101ome_20_FD_133758 | JGI IMG/M metagenome (GOLD analysis project Ga0181568, IMG submission 133758) | Coastal salt marsh microbial communities from the Groves Creek Marsh, Skidaway Island, Georgia - 101404AT metaG (megahit assembly) | ecosystem: Environmental > Aquatic > Marine > Intertidal... | reverse complement strand
GAATAGCGATTAGCGTCACCAAATCCGTAGTAGATGATGCTGAAGACATGCCGCCAAGATTCTGGATCTTTCTTTCGGATTAACACGGCTTCAAATGTCACAAATAAGATGAGGAAAAGAAGGAGCATTGCAAGCCCTTCGCCTGTAAAATACACCAACAAAAAGTAGACGGTATTGTAAGAATCTGCAAGAAGGGCATTTTGTGGATGTCGGCTTTCGTCAAAAATCACCATGGCGTTTTCTGCGGGTTGTCCTTCTTCGCCCTCAAGAGTACTCATCAATGACTCAGCGATGACATCGAGCGCCCATTTACGATTGTCGTTTGCTGGAATGAACTTGTCTGTCTTGCCATATTCACCCTCATTGAACCCTTCGTAATCGTAAATGGCATTGATTAATGCACTACCATCAGCAACGAAGAACACTCGTCCTCCTTCATCTGGATCACAGGTGGTGGAAGCGCATGCTTCGATTGAGAGATTAAATTGACCCCAAAGGTCAGGTGTTTCACTGGTTTGCTCGTTGCTCACCCACAATTCTCCGTCTCCATTGACGTCAACGGTTGCTTGATTGCTGGTGATTGCTCGGACGTTAACGTCCTTGAGAGCTCCACGCACTCCAGGGACGATTTCAAGTCCTGTAACGTTATTGAGAAGCATCGTGTAGGTTGCATTGTATTCGATTCGCCCAAGTTCGCCTGCGCTCTTAACCCAATGATGAGAACAAACACCTGCTTCGTCTAAGGTCATGGATTGTCCATCAAGTTCTGCACAAGGATGTTCGCCAACGTCAGAGGACCATCGTTCGTGCTCCTCGATGGTTGCTGGGTCAAGTTCTGTTCCGTTCATTCCACAAGGGCTTGCTTGAACACACATCCAAATGTAGTTGTAATCCAATTCTGAAACATAATTCGTATCGTACAATTGGTACCCCGAGTAACGAACTCCATACGCTTCACCAATGCTTCCAGCATATCCAAAATCCTCGAGGACGATGACGGTTCCGCCACTGTCAACAAACTCGACAATTGCGTCAACTTCAGAAGGAGAGTATCCATCTTCTGTCGCTATTGTAATGAAGCCATCTTCATCGAATTGAGGGAATGAGAGCGTATCTCGTTCAACACCTGCGATGATGAACGTGGTGTTACGAGGATCTTCAATGTCCGCAAGAAGGAGCGGGCTGCTTACCAGTGATTTCGTCTCAACGCCCATGGCTTTGATGTCATCTCGGAATGCGGACATGTCATCCCATCCGTCATCGTATGCAGACAATTGATCGGTCTGGCTGATGTTGATAAAATTCTGAAGGATGGTAAGCAGAAGGATGCCGAGAACAGCCCAGAAAGCAAATTGTAGTCCAATTCGCTTGAGATTTCTACTTCGCTCGGCCGCCAACTCATCACCTCCCTAGTACACCGTTCATACATACACGGTTTCACATCGGTTTAGAAGGTTGTCCAACTCTGTTGCGAAAATGCTCATCAGATTTTGAGCAAAATCACATGCCCAAAAGAAGCGACTTCTGTTGAAGGTATGGCAACCTTCCCATCTTGCGAAGGAAAGGGTAGGCGGCTGGCATCAATGTTATCTGCACACTGAATCGTAAGCTCAGAGATTTCACCATTGGAGACATCGATCACCAAATCGGTTAGTTGACCAAGTTTCTTCCCTTTCTTATCTTGAACAATACGTCCAAGCATTTCCTGTCCAAAACTGGATGCCATAGGATTCGCCTTGCCAGTTGGTCAGCACAGAAAGGACTTGACCGTTTCCGTGCTCACATCGTTTCCATGCCGAAACCATAGTCGCGCGTTCGCTTGATGTTGGAGAGGCCGGATGTCAAGCGAGTTTCCATCTTCAGATAGTACTCAAGCATTTCAGGGGTGACGGTTGGTCGGACGCGTGTGATGGCCTCATCGAAGTGCTTCTTAGCGACCTTCTTCTTGTTTTCACGCATTGCGATGAGAGCGGCTTCACGGCATACTGCTTCGATGTCTGCACCTGTGAATCCTTCCATGCTCGAAAGTAGATCCTTGATTGAGAACTTCGAAAGAGGCATTCCGTTCGAGTGGATTTCGAAAATCGCTTCTCGTGCTGGTGCATCTGGAGGTGGAACGTGAAGGACACGCTCGAATCTGCCGCTTCGCAAGAGAGCAGGGTCAATCATTTCCGGACGGTTCGTTGCAGCGACAACGATGACGCCGTCGAGGGATTCAACACCGTCCATACTCGCAAGAAGTTGGTTGACAACTCGGTTTCCTACATCGCTACCTTCACCGTTCGAAGCATTTCGCATGCTTGCAATAGACTCGAACTCATCGAGGAAGATGATCGAAGGAGAGGATTGCTTTGCTTTCTTGAAAATCTCTCGGATACCACGTTCGGATTCACCAACCCACTTGGAAATCATTTCGGGCCCCTTAATCGAGATGAAATTGGCTTGTGCTTCGTTTGCGATTGCTTTTGCAAGGAGCGTCTTTCCAGTCCCAGGTGCGCCAAACAATACGATACCTCGTGGGGGTTTGATGTTGAAATGTTCGAATATTTCTGGCTTTGTCAACGGCCATTCGACAGACTCCTTGAGACGATCTTTGACCTCATCGAGACCACCAACTTCGTCCCATGCGATTTCGGGGACCTCTACGTAGATTTCTCGTAGAGCGGACGGCTCGATATCCCTGATCGCGTCACGGAAATCGTTCATTCGTACTTCCATCTTTTCCAGGACTTCAGGAGGAATGGTTTCCTCATCGAGGTCAATTTCTGGCAAGTATCGGCGAAGGGCCTTCATAGCAGATTCTCGTACAAGTGCAGCGAGATCAGCTCCTACGAACCCGTAGGTGTTGTCGAGCACCCAGTTGACTTCAAAGTCGTCAGCAATCGGCATCTGTCGCGTGTGTACTTCCATGATTTCCTTACGGCCATCTCGGTCTGGAACGCCAATCTCGATTTCACGGTCGAAACGGCCGCCACGACGTAGTGCGGGGTCAAGAGCATCTCGGCGATTGGTTGCACCAATAACAACGACGTTATCTCTTCCTTGCATTCCGTCCAAAAGGGTGAGCATTTGTGCAACGACACGTCGCTCAACTTCACCACTGACATCTTCACGCTTTGGACAAATTGAATCAATTTCGTCTATGAAAATGATAGCAGGTGCCTTTTCACTCGCCTCATCGAAAATCTCACGTAGTTGTTTTTCTGATTCACCGTAGTATTTCGAGATGATTTCAGGACCGTTGATCGCCTTGAAATGGGCGTTTACTTCAGTAGCAACAGCCTTTGCAATCATCGTTTTACCGGTACCCGGAGGGCCATGGAGTAGAACGCCCTTTGGCGGGTCTATCCCCAGACGTCGGAACAACTCTGGGTGTTTGAGTGGCAACTCAATCATTTCACGAACTTTTTGCAGTTGTTGGCCGATACCTCCGACATCCTCGTACGTGATGCCTTCGGATTGTCCAACGTCTTCGTCGTCAATCGCTTCGTCCTTGATGATGATGTCCGTATCACTGGTGACCTTCACTATCCCTTTTGGCGTGGTTTGGACCACTGCAAATGGAAGAGCCTCAGCGAAGAGTGTCATACCTGGTATGAAGATTCGGTCACCGGCCATGACAGGGCGCTTGGAAAGTCCGCGTCGTGCAAATCCTTCAATTCCTGGACCAAACTTGACCTTCTGTTTGTTGGCCATGACTGGAGAAAGTGTGAGTTTGGTGCATTCTTTTGCTTCTGCTTTAGAAATCGTTACTCGATCGCCAAGACTGACTCCGGCATTCTTTCGAATGATACCGTCGATGCGGATGATATCCATTTTCGAATCTTCTGGACGACTGCGCCAATAAATTGCTGCAGTCGAACGCTTCTCACCCTTGATTTCGACAATGTCACCTGGTTTAAGGTCAAGACCATGTTCACCAGAAATTCGGGCTCGCCCATGACCTACATCAGAAGGGATGGCTTTTGCTACACGTAAGGAGACTTCGTTATCTTCGCCGGACATATCTCTTCCAAGTCCCGAGAGTACTAAAACCATGAGTTATGAAAATCCCTTCGAAATTCCTTGCGATTGAATCGTAGCCTTCATGGAGGGAATCGAACTCGAATGCATCATGGTCCATGTACTAGAAGCAGGTTTAACCTTTCTTGAAGCCAACAATCCAAAGAATCGCCCGAGCGTGAAAGGGTTCAACATCATCAACGGTCAATTGACCGAATCGAGTGATGGTGCGACCTTTGAATCTCGAAACCCTGCGCTTCTGAACGACGTCCTTGGTGCCTTTCCGCTTTCGACAAAGGTCGATGTTGATGCTGCTTTGGATGCAGCCCACGCTGCCTTTCCAGCTTGGTCAGCAACCCCCGCCCCAACCCGTGGTCAAATCATCGGAAACATGGGCCGGCTCTTGATGGAGCACAAGGATGATCTCGTTCGCTTGCAAGCCCGAGAAATCGGTAAGACGCTCAAAGAATGCGGTGGGGAGATTCAGGAAGCGATTGACACCTGCCTCTTCTTCCAGTCTGAAGGCCGACGTTTGTATGGACAAACAGTGAACTCAGAACTGCCTGACAAGGAGTTGTTCACCTACCGACGGCCCTTGGGCGTTTGCGGAATCATCAACGCTTGCAACTTCCCATCTGCAGTTCCGTTTTGGAAGATGATTCCTGCAATCATGTGCGGAAATACCTGCGTTTGGAAGTCACCTCAAGACTCACCATTGCTTTCGTTTGCACTTGCTCGAATCATGCACCAAGCTGGCCTTCCAGATGGAGTGATCAACCTCGTTCATGGCAAGGGAAGCGGTGCAGGCCAACACCTCATCAACGCCGTTGACGAAGGTCGCGTCAACAAGATTTCATTCACTGGTTCAACTGCTGTTGGAAAGATGATTGGAGAAGTCTGTGGACGAAACTTGGTCTCATGCTCCCTTGAACTCGGTGGGAAGAACCCTCTTGTCATCATGCCAACAGGGAACATCGAAAATGCAGTTGAGGGCGCATACTGGGCAGGCTTTGGAACCGCTGGACAGCGCTGCACATCGCTCGGAAACCTCATCATTCACAAGGACATCTATGACGAATTCGTTGAGAAGTTGATGGAGAAAGTTCACTCGACTCGAATTGGTGATTCGCTTGAACATGAGGGTGTCCTCTATGGTTCGATGCTTTCGGAAAAATATGCCAAGGACTTCCTCGAAGTCATTCAAATCTGCGAAGAAGATGGTGCAACCAAACTTTACGGCGAAGGTCGAATCACATCCGACAACAAGCCATCTGGTTTCGTAGGATCTGCAGAAGATGGCGTCTTCATGTGGCCGCACGTCTATGCAGGCGTGACTGAAGACATGCGCTGTTTCCACGAGGAAATGTTCGGACCTGCAATCACGCTGGTGAAGGCAGATGATTTTGATCATGCACTCCACCTAGCCAATGCAAGCCCCTACGGATTGTCGTCAGCCATCTACACCAACGACCGACTCGAAGCTTACCGATTCAAGACGGGAATCAAGGCAGGAATGACTGGTATCAACAATTCAACTACCGGTGCTGAAGCTCACCTTCCATTCGGTGGCGTCAAGGGAAGCGGCAACGGAACACGTGAATCTGGAATTTGGGTTATTGAAGCCTATTCCTATTGGCATGCTGTCAACGATGAACTCTCAGGAAAACTTCAGCTGGCACAAATGGATGTCGATGAAATCGAAATGGTTGAAGCAGAAGTCCGATGGGACGAATTGGTCTAATCGTTCAAATTACGTTTCGTTTTCTTTCAAACGCTGCATGCGACAGAAGGGCCAACCTCAAAGACCCCAAGTTCGTGGACGAACTATCTCCCCTGTGAGGGGAGGGTGTGAACTTATGGGCGAAGGCATCAAACTCCCCGTGATTAACGGGCTTGGACGTACCGACCGAATCGATAAGTGGTGGGCGCAACCCTTCTGGATGGGTCTTGCGCTAACCGCCGCTCTGATTTACACGGCATGGCGATTGATTCTCTTCCCTGAGGCCATCGATTACGAGCTTGAAGGCTCCAAAGTCGTCTCACCAATATTCTCTCCAAACATCCTCGAGTGGGAACTTTTCGGTCTCAAAGAATGGGGAGAAAATGATGCACCTAGTTGGGTTAATGCGGCCATCCTCGTTCTGTGGATTCCGTTCGGCTTTCGTGGAACCTGCTACTACATGCGACGTGTGTACTATCGGACCTTTTTCCAATCACCAACAGGTTGTTGGGTCGATGAGCCAGATATCAACAAAAAGATTGGATACGGTGGGGAAAAGCGCTTGTTCATCTTCAACAACCTTCACCGATACTTCCTCTACGCTGCCATGATCATCATCGTCATCAAGTGGTGGGATGTTACCCATACATTGCACTTCGATGCAGGATGGGGTTTCTCCTTTGGCACCTTCATCATGGCTACTGAGGCGTTCCTACTCACCATGTACGTGACCTCTTGTCACGCTCTTCGTCATCTTGCAGGTGGGAGCCTTGACCGTTGGGCGAGTGGAATTTCTGCTCTCCGTGGTCGTCTCTTCAAGCGAATCAGTGTGTTCAACCGTTCACATGGATTCTGGTTCTGGACAAGTCTCGGCTTTGTCTTCCTTGGCGACCTTTGGACCATCGCCGTCGCAGAAGGGCACATCAGTGACATGGCCTTTGTCTTGGTGGGGTGAAGAAGATGAGTGAAACATATACCAAACACGAATACGATGTCGTTGTCATCGGTGCTGGTGGCGCTGGCCTTCGAGCTGCGATTGAGGCAGCACGAAGCGGTGCCAAGACTGCAATCATCACGAAGTCACTTCTCGGTAAAGCGCACACCGTTATGGCTGAAGGGGGCTGTGCTGCCGCTCTCCAAAACGCTGACCCTCGAGACAGTTGGAAAGTCCACTTCCACGACACCATGAAAGGAAGCAAGTGGCTTGCTGACTGGCGTATGGCTGAGTTCCATGCCAAAGAAGCACCCGATCGAGTTCGCGAACTCGAACAATGGGGGGCTGTCTTCGATCGAACACAAAAGCATCTCATCAACCAACGTAACTTCGGAGGGCATACCTTCCCACGACTTGCACACGTAGGTGACGCTACAGGTCTCGAAATCATCCGCACGCTCCAAGAGCGAGGTATTCACGAAGGCATTGACATCTTCATGGAGTACACTGTTCGTCATCTCTTGAAGGAAGGCGACCGAGTCACTGGCTGTGTCGCTTACACTCGTGTCGATGGTGATTTCCACGCCTTCTCCGCAAAGTCCGTTGTTCTCGCAACAGGCGGTAGCACTCGATGCTGGAGCGTTTGTTCCGGTTCGTGGGAATACACAGGTGATGGGCATGCACTTGCTCTCTGGGCAGGTGCTGAACTTCGTGACATGGAATTTGTTCAATTCCATCCAACGGGAATGGTTTGGCCTCCATCTGTCCGTGGCATTCTCGTCACAGAAGGTGTTCGTGGCGAAGGTGGTCGATTGACCAACAGCGATGGAGACCGATTCATGTTCAACTATGTTCCAGAAATGTTCCAAGGCGACCATGCTGAAACCATCGAAGAAGCAGACCAATGGGTCGAAGAGGTCGTCAGTGGTAAACTTGCAACCGTTCGACGACCGCCCGAACTCTTGACTCGAGACGTTGTTGCGAAGGCGATCAAGGCCGAAGTTGAAGCGGGACGAGGTTCACCACACGGTGGAGCATTCCTCGATATTTCACATCGTGGTGAAGAAGCCATCAAGAAGAAACTCCCATCCATGTATCACCAATTCATGGAATTGGCTGGTGTTGACATCACCAAGGATGCGATGGAAGTCGGACCGACTGCGCACTACATCATGGGCGGTATTCGAGTTGATGCTGAATCGCAAGAGACGACCGTTCCTGGCCTGTTCGCTTGTGGAGAGGCTGCATCCGGACTTCACGGTGCAAACCGTCTTGGTGGAAACTCCCTGTCCGATTTGATTACCTTTGGAAAGCGCGCAGGTGAATTTGCAGCAAAGCGAGCAACAGATCTTGCTCAACCAAGCATTGATGATACACAAGTCAGTAAGGCGATTGAAGACATGCTTGCACCACTTGCACGAGAAGGTGGCGAAAATCCAGGTATGATTTACGATGAAATGCGAGAAATGATGCAACATAAGGTTGGGATCATTCGAACCAAGAACGAATTGGAAGAAGCATTGGAGGACCTTAATGCGTTCAAGGAACGAGCTATGGCCTCCTTCCCAGGTACAAGTCGACGCTACAATTCGGGATGGCACCAAGCACTTGATTTGATCAACATGGCTGACGTTTCTCACGCATGTGCACTTGCAGCACTAACTCGAGAAGAAAGTCGTGGAGGACACACTCGAGAAGACATGCCTACGCCTGAAGATGAATATTGGGGCAAAACGCTCAACATCATTTGGATGGAAGATGGTGAAATCAAGATTCGGCAGGAACCTGTTGAAGAGATGCGAAACGATCTTCAAGATGCAATCAAGGAAGTCAAAGCCATGATTGCTGAGCGTGCCAAAGAGCAAGGAGGTGGCAAGTGATGTCGTTGAAAGGAAGAAAGCAAGCGTTCAAAGTCGCTCGTGGAGAAGATGGAGAAACCAATCTTGAGGAATACGAAATTACACTCGATGAAGGCATGGTCGTTCTCGATTGTATGCATCGCATTCAACACGAGCAAGAACCTGACATGGCTGTTCGTTGGAATTGTAAGGCTGGTAAGTGTGGTTCCTGTTCAGCAGAAATCAACGGCCGACCACGCTTGATGTGCATGACTCGAATGAGCGATGTTGTTGCAGAAACGCCTGAAGGAAAGCCGATCGAAATTCGACCGATGAAGACCTTCCCACACATCAAGGACTTGGTGACGGATGTTTCTTGGAACTATGATGTCGCTCAACGTATTGCACCAATCAACGGTCCAGAATCCATGGATTGGGAATTCAATCAGATGGAAGCTGACCGAGTTCAACACTTCCGTGAATGCATCGAATGTTTCCTATGTGTCAATACGTGTCACGTTCTTCGAGATCATGAGATGTTTGATGAATTTGCAGGGCCACGAAACCTCGTACGTCTTGCACAATACGAAATGCACCCGCTCGATACGGAAGACCGTATTCCAGAAATCAAGAAGGAATTCGGTGTTGAATACTGCAACATTACACGATGCTGTACAGAAGTCTGTCCTGCAGGAATTCAAATCACCGATGATGCGATTATCCAACTGAAGGAACGTGTTGTTGATCGATACTACGATCCTCTCCAGCGAATCTGGAGAACGATTACACGCCAAAAGGTCCGTTACTGACCCTCATTCGTTCAGTTCAATCAACGCGATTCGGAGGTTTCCAATCACTGAATGCAATATGTGCGGGCGGTGTCCCAGAACCTTCCTTTTCGAACTCAATGATTCGATCAGCAAGCCAAATAAACCACTCCAGATTCTTGTTATTCTCATCTTCTCGGATGGGATCAAAATAGAAAGCAAAAGATTCGTATGCCTTGATGATGACTCCTGAAAATAGATCATAGAATGCATGAAAATCCATGTCTCCTCGATGAATAAGAACCCCAGTACTTTCCCAGGTTGTAAAAACGGTCATCACTTTTGGCCAATCTTCTCCAAAATGGTCTCTGAAGGCGACAAAATTAGCTTCTTCGTCCCCATGCTAGAACTTTGATGTGTCGATATTGGTGTTCATGATCGCATTTAGTCCGATAACAAAATCTTGGCTTTGGAAACTTGCTGCAAGACTCATTGCAGTATTGCTGTCCCTTGAACGACGCAATTCCTTGATTTGAAACCATGAGTATATTGCTGCACCAAGAATGGTAACAAGTCCAAAAATTTCTGCATATGCCGCTGCTGTATCTAACTCCATAAGTCTCAATTTTTCTTGTGGGACTTTGTATTTGTGGACAAGAGCATGTGCGTTCCAAAATAGGGAAAAAATGGGGTTGCATCACAATTTGATTATAGGATGTCAAACCAAACATACCATCGATACATATGCAAATGTCTCCGTTTGAGTTCGTGACCATCTTTTGTTCCTTGATTCTCGGTCTTGCTCTTTCACACATATTGAGAGCAGTGACTGATTTGTATGAAATCAGAGAGCGAGTCAAAACATATTGGCTCAATTCATTGTGGGTTGTGACCGTAACAATGTGGTCGGTATATGCATGGTGGGGCTTATGGCAACTGTCGATTGATCTCAACGAGTGGCATTATGCTCAGTATTGGTTTTTGGTAACCAATCTAGCCTCTATTTACTTCTTCACAACGCTGGTACTACCCAAAGCTACAGATGAGGGAATCATCGATTTGGAAAAACATTACTATTCTGTACATCAAGCCTTTTTCTCAATTGTAGCATTCTCACTCTTCACTTCAGCAGCAGTAAATTATTCACTATTTGGTAAAGCATTGATCTCTGATATGACAGTAATGCCATTTATCGTAGGATGTGCTGCTGTAGGCGCTGCATTTACCAATTCAAGAGGTTATCACAAATTCATTGGAATATTTATGTTCATCATGTTCTTATTCTTCCAGATTAGCGATGTTACAATTATCGAATACGTCTCCTTGTAATGGGTAGCGTCTGACAAGACCCACTGCAAGCCCTTTGATTTGTGAATAAATGAGCAATGGGTATTCGGATATACCCTCTGATTCCATCCGAATTCGATTTGGCCAGGGATTGATTTATTTTTCATCAATCAATAGATATGCCATGCGAAGCGACCAAGTTTTTGTTTTACTGCTGATAATTTTGATACCGATGACTGGATGTTTTGACAACAGCGTTGGAGATGCTGAAGGGGCACAGGATAGCGATTCTTCCTCAGATTCCACGGGAGATTCAACCAACACTCCGAGTTCGAATAGTGCACAAGCGAGAACATGGTATTCTTCTGGAGGAGTTTCTAAGATTGCCTGGAGTGACGGGCAATACACAGGCTATTACTCGGTTGATGGCGACGTATACATGGGGACAAGTTACGTTGATTATGGCAGCGATGACGATTACAGATACCGACAAATTTCTGACGGTAGTTCACGATGTATTGATCGAGGCCCTTTCTATAATTCATCAACCGGTGAATATCTGGGAGAAAGATGCAACGAGTGGGGTAACCCAGATTCTGCATCAGATTGGAACTTATCTGACTGTATTCTGAATGGTGGAGAGGTTATTTGGGAAGAATCGTATTACGGCGGTTACAACTACGGGAATGCTCCAGATTGCCGAATGTCTTTTGCCGAGATTAACTTAACTGCAGGACAGGCATTAATGATTTACGAATGGTCAGGATTCTCCATAGCATCAACATGTGATGGAGTTGATGTCTACACATCCAACCCCCTTTCAAACAAGGAATACGTAATCGCACCAGGTAGTGCATTGGAGTGCACACATGAATTGTATCGTACGTTGAGTTACACCGCAACGGAAGGAAGTTCAGATTTGCAATCGATTTGGTCGATTGTATACGCAATCCAAGACACAACGGTTGTCTGAGCAAAGGGCTCCCCTTTGCTCACCCATCCAAGCAGTGGGTACCCTTCGTATGACCATAGATGCAGAGGGGAGCGGTTCGTATTCCTGAATAATCGAATGTCTAAGTTATTGATAATCAATCATTTCTTATGAGTCGAAAACCGATTGCGCCAAACAATAATGTCAGCACATAACCACTCGCTGAAAGATTCAACTCAATGGTAACATCTAACTTGAATCCCTCGCCGGCTGGATTATTCTCTCCTAAAGTACCAATGCCAACATAGTACTCACCATCCTCAGGAGCCCACGTAAGGCCAGTAGTACCATTATAACCGACGACCTCAAATTCGCTGTCTCCTGCCTTACAGGTTTCACTATCTGACAATATTCTTTCAATTGGTGGAATGCTGTCACATTCGTTTTTCTTAGCTTCATCAGCGATCACAAGGAAAATATCGTCTCTGTCCCAATTTACCGTTGCTTCTGCTGAAAGTAGGAGAGGAATTGGATTGCCTCGGAGAGGTTCAGGGCCGAAAAATACGGTGCCCTGTGTGAATGAAGGGGGTGACATAGGAGCTTCACGAGAGGCGGGTTCGAGCGTTATCCCAATTGTTCCAACAATCAAAAGTAAAGTCGCTATTGCTGTAATTACGTAACCAACTTTCCTAAATGAACGCCGCCTAATCCTCTTATCTTGCATTTCATTTAGTAAATCGTTGTACGCTCTACTCGATTTCTTTTCTTTGGGATTCATATTTACTGAGTCCCGAAGAAGTGAAGCAGCCTTACGATAATCGGATTTGGCATTTGTTTGTTGAGCGATTTTGTGAGTTGCTTTACCTGCAAGTCGAAGTGTGGTTTGGTGGGAACCACTCTCATCCAATTCTCGAAGGAGCAAAAGAGCATCTTCTGCTTTATCTTGGGCTATCAATTTCTCTACTCTTTTCCAAACCTTTCTCTGCTTGTCTGACTCTGACAAGGTGTCGTTTCTCTTGTCTGCCATGATAATGGCTAATACAATGACAGTTAATCCAATTGGTACATTGTATCAGTATACTCAATAGGATGAATACGAAGGGTCTGTCCGATTACTCTTAGCAATCATATGAGAATACGAAGGGCTTGCAGTGGGTCGCTACTAACGCTACCCTGTGATTACCCGTCGGAGCAGAGGGGCCCTCTGATTGGGGCGGAATACTCTTTCAGACTTCTGTGTTAATCCCAAGCAAGGTTCACATGGACTCTTCCGTTGGTACGTTCCAGCTCCTGTCCACTTTCAATTTCCTTCCACCCATTTGCATAGTCGTTATTATCCCAGGAAGATGCTACTGTGAAATGAAACCCTGCAGATTTTACTTTACGTATAAAATCATCATCGAGAACAATAAAACTTTGAGTCATACCAATGCCAGTGTATCCTCCTCTTGCTGATTTAATTTCTAAAAAGTCTTCAGCTTCGTCATTTGTTCCACATTGAATCTTGCCTTCTGCCATCGCCAAAATTACATCCGATTTCATCAATTCTAAGAATTTCATGACCTTATATCCGATAATATCTTGTGATAATTCCTTACATTCCTCTGCAGTCGTCATGAGACAATGACGCAAGATGTTGATTTAATTGTTATCGCATCGAATCTAAGGGTCGATGTGGAAACCCACCGATTCGTTTTGACCCAATCAGAGGGCTTGCAGTGGGCTTTGTCATAGCCTACCCTCTGCTCAGATACCCCCTAAATCACGATTATGTGTTATTAGGAAGAATTGTTAACACGTTCCTTTGGCATCAAACATGGAGCCTTTACACGTGGCACTCATGTTGTCGATAATGCTCTGCTCGTTGGTGGCAGGGTTGTTGTTTGGATTTGCGATCGTTGTTATGCCAGGCATAGCAAAACTCACTGACAAGGAGTATCTTTTGACATTCAAACACATGGATGGAATCATACAAAACAACCAACCACTTTTCATTCTCGTTTGGGCAGGTTCAATTCTCTCAATAATCATCACATTGATTCTGGGAATAATGAACCTTAGCGGAACACAAATCTATCTTCTCGTATTTGCATCAATTCTGTATCTATTCGGAGTTCAATTGCCAACTTTCAGATTTAATATCCCCCTAAATAATTCATTACAAAATTTGGATATTGCGTCGCTGGAGGAATCTGAAGCTACATCATTTCGTGTTGGTTTCGAAGTTCCATGGAATCGTTGGAACAAAATTAGAACTGTAAATGCTATTCTCGCCGTCTCAATGTTGCTTTTACTTCTTATAAGACATAAATGAAACTCGCAGAGCCATATCCACGACTTACAAAAATAAATACCATACCATATTTCAAAACATGGACTCCACCATCATCGAATGCGCTGATTGCGGCCAATTATTGAGAGTCCCTATCGGATCTAAGTTTGTTGCATGCCCTAAGTGTTCGAGCAACATTGCGCTCGAATTTGATCAAACGAATGATGAGGGTGTAATGATTACTCGTGGGTTTTTATTTGGCCTTTTCTTTCCAATGGGGATGATTTTGGTTTCCATGATGATCGTATTTTCTGGAGACAGCCACGATCCAGATACCTTCTACATTCTGTGGCTCATGCCATTTGCAACAGCTGTAATTCTTCTTGCAATCAGTGCGACACAGAGCAGTGTATCGAGAGAGTCGCAACAAAAGAATATGCATATAGGCGTACGCACAGGTGCTTGGATTTCCATCGCCGTGACATTGGCTTTTGGCTTCTTAATGAGTATCTTAATGGCGGTTGGAAGAGCAGGGATCCGATAAGTGCAGTCAACGAGTAATCTCGATCAAAACATGAGTCATCAGTGCAGATGTAAAAATTAAAAAAAGCCCCACCAAAGACCTGAATCCTTGATGGGGCGGATAGCCACTTTTGTGGCAACACTCGGCGAGCGAGTCAAAGATCAGAAGTGATCAAGCGCCTCAAAGGTGCTCGATGCCTTGCTTCTTGACGTTGGCCTTCTTGATCTTGTCTGGGAGCCAAGCAGGGCCACCAGCAGGCTTGTCGACCATTGTGATCGAGCCTGTGAAAACGTGTACACGCTTGGTGCCACGCTCTCGTAGGCGGATGTTCGTGTGTCCACGGGTTGCAGCTTTGAGGGCTGCTCCTCGTGGTTGCTTGCTCGCAAATACTTGGCTCGTG
>Ga0181568_10003257_pt1 | contig 14697 bp, 9 predicted proteins | sample 101ome_20_FD_133758 | JGI IMG/M metagenome (GOLD analysis project Ga0181568, IMG submission 133758) | Coastal salt marsh microbial communities from the Groves Creek Marsh, Skidaway Island, Georgia - 101404AT metaG (megahit assembly) | ecosystem: Environmental > Aquatic > Marine > Intertidal zone... | reverse complement strand
TTTTGGTGCAGCATTTGATATTGTTAAATCACTACTAAATGTTTTTGCTCCACTAAATGTTTGTGTTCCACTTAGGTGTGCAGTATCTGAATCTAAGTAAGCCGATGCAATTGCAGTACCTTGCCAAACACCAGTACCAATAGTACCCACAGTTGTAATAGCTGATTGTAAGAAGTGTTCACCTGCAACATAGTTGTCTGTGGCATCGTGGTCTATTTGAGATGAACCACTAATTAATGTTGGTTTACTTGTTATATTATTAAATGCAACTGCATTTGCAGTTACACCCGTCAATCCACTACCATCTCCAGCAAATCCAACTGATGAACTTACTCTTGCATCAAATACAAAGTTAGTATTAGAGTGGTCCCATGTTAATGTTTTATCTGCACCATCAATTGTAATACCTGCTCCATTTGCAGCTGATGAATCTGCTGCTCCACTTGCTATAAGTAAATTTTTATCCTCTATATTAAGAGTTGATGTATTAAGTTGTGTTTGTGTACCTTGTACTGTTAAGTTTCCTAATACTGTTACATCATCACTATTTAATGTAATTGCAGTGTTAAATGATGATGTAAATGTATTTAATGAATCTACACTTATGTCTGAGGATGCTGTACTAGTTTCTAGTGCATCTACTCTACTATCTAAAGATGAGGTAGTAGATTCTATATTATCTAATCTTCCATCAAAAGAAGATGTTATAGTTCCAATTGTTGTACTTTTTGCCTCTTGAACATCTAATCTTGAATCAAGTGAAGATGTTACAGTTCCAATTGTTGTATTTTTTGCTTCTAAAATATCTAATCTACCATCAAAAGAAGCGGTTGTAGTATCTATACCATTTATTCTAACATCAATAGATGCAGTAGTAGATTCTAAGTTATCTAATCTACCATCAAAAGATGAAGTAGTAGATTCTATATTATCTAATCTTCCATCAAAAGAGGAAGTAGTTGATTCTATATTGTTTAATTGAATTGTAGCATCTGCCTGGAAGGTGTTAGATGAACCTGATGTTGATTCTAAATTATCCAATCTACTATCAAATGATGCAGTAGTAATTTCAACATTACCTAATCTACCATTAATACTTGTAATATCACCATCTAAAGAACCAGTTTTAGTTTCTAATGTTGTTAATCTAGTATTTTGTGCAGTATTAGTAGTGTTTAGAGAACCAGTTTCTAATTCTAATCTATCTAATCTTTGGTCTTGTGAACCTGTATCGGTTTCTAATTGTGTAATTCTTACATCAAAGGATGATGTAGTTGATTGTAGATTTGTTAATCTAATATCAGTTGAGGATGTATATGAATTTAAAGAATCTAAATCTGAACCACTTATGAATCCAAAAGCGGTAATTTGTGCTGAACTTGATAGGTTTGATTGACCAGATAATACTGTACTTGTTGCATATATTGTTCCAACATAAAGGTCTTTCCAATTTTTTGTAGAAGAACCTAAATCATGTGCAGCATTTGATTCTGGTATTAAAGATGAACTTAATGAACCTTGTACAACTATATCATCAGTTGCCTCATCTCCTAAAAATAATTGGCCACCGATTCTTACATCACCACTTGCTGATATAGATGATGCTGTTATATCACCATCAATCCATAGGTTACCATGATTTTTTTGTTCTAATTTTGTTAATGTTACGATATCACCCGAACCTGATAATCTCAGTACCAATGATGCCGAGTCATCGTTTACATATATTTCACCATAAGAAAGCGATGAAGGGGATGAACCTCTCCTTAATTGTATAATAGCTGCCATTAATTACATCCTAAATTTTATATAAATATTCCAAACCTCAATAATTAGGTAATTCTTCACTTATATAAATATGATTTTATTTGATAATAAAAAAAAATCCCCACCGAAGTGAGGATTCTTTATATAAAATGTGTGCCTACGTTTAGAACGTTCCACCATCTAACGTTAGTGTTAGAGATGAAATATCAGTAGAAGATACTAATTGTTTTGAACCATTAGTTACAACTAATTGAGAAGCAGTTAATCCACTTATAATTAAGTTAGAACTAATTGTTACTGCAGTACCATTATCAGAAATTGCTGAATCTACTAATAGGTTAGAAGAATTTACCTTCTGTACGTTATTAGTTGTTGGGTCTGCATTGTAGAAAGTTAAGATTTTTTCTGAACCTTTAACTCCACCAATCCATCTGTCATCACCTGTATTCCATAGTAATGAACCAGAATTTGAAGTACCTTCAGCATCTCTTACATAAATACCACCATCGTTACTACCAGCAGCATTTAATTCAAGAATGTTATCTCCAATTGCTACGTTTGTAGTATCGATATATGTTGTAGTACCACTAACTGTTAAGTTACCAGGTAGTACGATATCAGTTGAAGAAGCACCAATTGTAAGTGTATTTGCACCAACTGTATCAAAGATTGTTCTATCTCCAGCAGCTAAATCTAAATCTGTTAATCCAACAATTGCAGTGATTGTATCACCTAATGAAGTATCAGTAGAACCGATTGTGATTCCATCATTTGCAAGTTTTGAATTTGCGATTGAACCATCTAATTGTGCGTTAGTAATTGTTCCAGCTGAAATCTGTCCAGCAATTGTATCGGCTGTGATTGAACCACCTAATGAAGTAGATGTACCAGCAATTGTAATTGCCGAGTTAGCTAATTTACCATTTGCGATTGAACCAGCAAGTTTATCATTCGAAATCGAACCAGCTAAATCATCATTTGTAATAGAACCTGATTGGATTCCACTACCATTTGTGATTGTTGCTAAAGTAATTGAACCACCTAGTGAAGTAGATGTACCAGCAATTGTAATAGCCGAGTTTGCAAGTTTTCCATTTGCAATTGAACCATTTAACATGGCATTTGTAATACCACTTGCCTTAACTTGTAATGTATCAGAGTCAATTTCAATTGAAGAATCATCAACATTTACGTTAATTGCACCACCCGCAGGAGCAGCTAAACCACTACCAGCAAGTGAACCAGAATCAACACCTACTACAACAGTACCTGATGTACCACCACCAGTAATACCACTTCCTGCAGTTACACCTTCAATATCTCCACTTGAGAATGAAAGGTTTGATTGCATGTATGTCTGTAAGTTTGATACGGTCATAGATTTGTTAGTACCACCCGCACCATCATCAATAGGAATCAAATCAGCACCAGCAGGAGCACCACCTAGAGCACTCGCACCATCAATATCAAGAGCCGATAAAGATACTTTATTTGCAGTTGAAATAGTGTTTAATTTACTATCAGCGATTGAACCAGCCAAATCAGCATTTGTAATAGAACCCGATTGAATTCCACTACCATTTGTAATAGTAGCTAATGTGATTGAACCACCTAATGAAGTAGATGTACCAGCAATTGTAATAGCAGAATTACTTAATTTTGCATTAGCGATTGAACCATCTAACATCGCATTGGTTACACCACCTGCAGCAATTCTTAAATTTTCTGAACCATCATCTTCTAAACCTGCACCAGCAAAATCAGATACATCAATATCTAATGTTACTGAACTGTCTCCACTTTGGTTACTTGTGAATGTACCGCCTGTTTTTAAACCATCACCAGCTGTAATAGTTAAAGTTGAATCGTTAATACCAGCTAATTCAGATACTTGTGAAGATGATGATACGATACCTGAACCATTGAAATCAATTTGTCCATGTGCCAATGTTACATCTGTGTTACCACCTTTACCAAGAATTGTTAATTTCTTAGCATCGGTTTCATAGTAAGGAATACCGTCAACCGAATGGTCGAATGAACCACCAGTTACATCGGGTGCGGTAGCCGAACCTGTTAAAATTTTGTTTGAAGGTGTTAATACATTTCCATCAACTCCAACAAACAGTAAACCAGATTGGTGTACTGATAAGTCAGAACCCGAAGCTATGATTAATTCACCACTAATCGGAGTTATACTTGCAATACGCTCTAATTTACCTCTTCTGTGTTTTATAGTTTGAGCCATAATTTTTAGTTTCCTTTTTGTTTAATTAATATGTAACCATTTTTGAGTATTTACTCCGATTAAAAAAATTCTATATAGAATTATTCTTTTATAAATATACGTTGGTTAAACTTCACCACCGTCTAAATTCGTTTTTTGTACACCTTCTGTAAAGTGAACTGAACCTGTATCAACAGAGACACCACCAGTTAAAGTTATACCATCACCTGCATCTACTTCTAAAGTAGCGTTACCACTTGAAGCTCCACCAGTCAATCCATCTCCCGCAAAAACAGCAGTAATATCACCACTACCGCCACCGCCTCCACCAGAACCTGTCAATGCAGATAAATCAACAGACATTGATATTTGAGTAGAACCACTTAGATTTTCTCCAAATAATGTTAATGTATGTGTTCCATCAAATGATGCACTAACAAAAGAACCACTATGAAATGAGAATGGTGCAAATGTTACTAAATCATCAAATTGACCTTGACCAGGATTTGCTGGAGTAACTGTTGCTTTGAAAAGAGAGCCACTATCTTCTACATATACAATTTGACCATCTGAAAAATAATTTACAGAAGTTGCGTTCATTGTTGAAGCAGATGCATAAGTTTTAAATGCTCCTTTTATCCTATCTACATCAGCGAGTACTATATTGTTACTCTGTGCAGTTGATGATAATTGTACTTTTGAACTAAACGATGGCATATCTTTTTTTCTCTTTTATATAAATATTATTCTCCTCCAGAACCTGATGATGGGTTTAATCCTAAGTTAAAGTTTGTTGAACTTGCAACTTGGTTTGTAGCACCTACCATAAACCAGGTTGTATAACCTACATGAGCTGTTGCTAATGTTATTTGATTAATTTCAGATGCCTCTAATGTATTAGAACCATCAATTGTAGTTCCATCTGTTCCTACCTCTAACACATACTCTCCTGCAGTTGAACCACCATATGAATCTGTTGTAGTTGTTGGAATGCCTCCCATATCTGAACCACTTGGGAATAAAACCACAAAGTGTTTTGCTGAATTTCTACTCATTACACCACTACTTCCCATTGTTCTTAATACATCATGTAAATTAGAACCACTTGCTTCACCTAATTTTGTTGCAGTTTGTGTTCCACCATAAGAATATGTAAATGTTGAATCTCCAATTACATCATCATCTTTTATTTTATCTAAGAATCCAATATTTGAATGTGGTGTTGCAACCGGTGGTGTTGAACTATCTTCTGAATCAATACCAACTGCGGTGTTATAAGTTGCGTTGTTAAATCCTACATCATAAACAAACACTCTACCATAATCAGCTGATGTTGAAACTGTAAAACTTCTATCACTATATGTTGTTGATTCTCCATATGAATCAGTAACTTTAACAGTATATGTGTAAGTTCCAGCAGCTAAATTACCACTTGCATGAATACCAATTGAACTTGAATCAGAGTTAGAATAAACTAAACTTAGATTACTACCACTAAGTGAAGCAGAAAATGGTGTATCACTTTCTGTATCACTTACACTCATACTTACCATAGTTACACCATCTAATGCCAAATCTGTTTCAAATTTTGCAGTTTGATTTGTAAATGATATTGTTGGTGCACTGTTACCAACTACGTTTGCTGTTACTGATTGTACAGTTGTTGTACCAAATGTGTTTGTAAAGGTTACGTTAGATGTTATTGTGTCTCCACTCTGAGTTGCTGAACCACTTAAATCAACTGCCAATGATAAGTTACCATTTGAACTATTAACTGCAATAGCAGGATTTGAAGAGTTTGTGAAAGTACCACTTTGATTTGAACTTAAATCTGCTTGTGTACCACTAAATCCATTTGCATTTGTTCTAATTAATGCACCACTTACTGCCGATTCAACAATTCTAAACGTTCCATTCGTTGAAATACTAGCAGGAGTATCATCATCAATTGGTATGGTAACAATTGCCTCATTTGATGCAGTGTTAAAATTATCTTTTACGATTACTGTATATTGATATTCGTTTATCAAATCAGAATTTATATGTACTCCGGTCTTTCTTGTTACAAGCCCGGCCGAAGTCATTTGGAATGGATTTTCATGTGGGTCTGATGCCTGTGATGTTCCGCCATATGAACCACTTGAAACATTTGAATTATCCAATTCTAGTTTATACAATGTAAAATTACTAAATGTTATAGTATCTGAATCTACATCAGTTGCTGATATAGAACCAACTGTTGCACCATTTGAACTATTTTCATTTATAGATGAAAGAGTTTGGTTATTGATTGTTGGGTGTGCATTATCTGCAACACTTACTGATATTGGTAAAGTAACTATTGCATCATTATCTTGTCCTGCCTGATAGTGTTCATCAGATGCAGATATACTAAATGTATATGTTGGATAGGTTTCATAATCTAATGAACCTGTATTTTGTGTTATATCAACGTAAGTTGAATATTTTGTTATTGAAAAATGGTTTGCAGGTGATATTGAAGATGAATCAATTGTAATTGTATCACTTTCTCCATCAGTAAAAAATACTCTTTTTACTAAAGTACCATCTGAACTATTCTCATTTAAACTAGCCGTTACGTTTGTAATTACATTACCACCAGTTGAACCTTCTCTAAATTTAGGGGCCTCGTTTGGAGTAACTATAATGTGTATTGTTTTATTTGTTGAACTATTAAATGTATCTGTAGCAGTTACTTCTACTTCGTGTGCATGAATACTACCACTTAATGTCGTATTATATGATGATGATGTTGCAGTTTCTGTTAAAGTTATAACTCCACCAGTTGAAACTTTTACTTTATCATCAGTATATGCAGATTGTGTAGTAAATGTTATTGACTGTCCTTCGGCATCAGTTGCTGATAATGTACCCACAGTTGAACCACTAGTTAAAAACTCTGCTATTGTAAATTGTGTAGAGTTTATTGTTGGTGCCGTGTTTGGGAAAAATACTGATGATATAAAATCTTGTATTGAACCACTCGTTCCAAAGTTATTGTTATAAACACCACTTGGTAAATCAGTATTAGATACTGTTCTATTTCCATCAAATGCAATTGAAGATGATAAAGAACCACTTACAACATTTTCTGTATTTAATTTACTTTTTATTGTAGTATCAATAGATGCTGTAAATGAATTTAAAGATGTTATATCAGTTGTAGAACTATAAGAACCAGTATTTGATTCTATTTGGTCTAACCTCTGGTCTAATGAAGAGGTTGTAGATTCTATATTTGTTAATCTTACATCTGTTGAAGATGTATATGAGTTTAATGACGTTGTTGAATCTGATGAAGAAATAAATCCTAAATCAGTAATTTGTTTTGAACCACTAATTGTTCCAGCAGGTGTACTATCTCCACTACTACTTACAAATCCTAAAGCAGTGATTTGTGCTGAACCACTAATAGTTCCTGCAGGGACTGATGAACTTTCTGATACGAATCCAAACGCAGTTATTTGTGCTGAACCACTTATTACATCTGTACTATCTAATGTTCTTAATACTGAACCACTTACAACATCAGTACCATCTAATGTTCTTAAAACACTACCACTAACTACCCCACTTGGTAATTGTGTCAAATAAGATGAAGTAGTTGCACTTATTGCATCAACTTCTGTTTGAATAGATGAAGTAAATGAATCTATACCACTTAATCTTGTATCTGTTGAAGATGTATATGAATTAAGTGATGTTATATCTGTATGGGATGAACTAATGAATCCTAAATCAGTAATTTGTTGTGAACCACTAATTGTTCCCGCGGGTGTTTCTGTTAAATATGAAGATGTTGCAGCAGATATTGCATCTACTTCAGTTTGTATTGAAGATGTAAATGTATTTAGTGAACTTATATCTCCACCTGAACCATACGAACCGGTGTTTGATTCTATTTGGTCTAATCTTTGGTCTAAAGATGCAGTTGTGGATTCAATAATACCAAATCTTGCATCGGTTGAAGATGTATATTGGTTCAGATATGAAATATCTGTTGAACCACCACCGCCTCCACCACCAGTAGAGTTAATTGTAATACCACCACTACCAGAAGTTACAGTTACATTTGTGCCTCCGATAAATGCAGGTTTATCACTTATATCATCATAATCAATTTGTGATGAACCACTAACTACTCCTTCAGGTAAAGTTGATGAAGATACTGATGCAGCAATTGATGAACTAAAGGCAGTATATCCACCAGTTTGGGATATGGTAACTTGTGAACTTCCACTAATTACACCCTCAGCAGTTAATTTTGTCTTAACTCTTGCATCTGTATAATAAAGATTTGATGAACCTTCGGATACATCATCTGTATCACCTTGTACACCACTCAAACTTATTTGTGATGAACCACTAACTACACTATCTGTATTTGTATTTATGTATCTTGAATCAAAAGAAGATGTTAATTGTGATGAACCACTAATTACACCATCTGCATTTGCATTTAAATATCTTGAATCAAACTCTGTTGTAAGTTGTGATGAACCAGATACAATACCAGTACCATTAAACGTAAGATTAGTACCACTACCTACAAATTCAGTTGCAGTTATAGTACCAGATGAAGTTAAATCTTGAGTAACAACACCACTACCAGTTACTACTAATGAGCCAGAAACTAAAAATTCTCCTTCAACTACTGAAGCAGTTACTACACCCTGTATCTGTTTACTTGAAATTAATGTTGCCATATTATCTACTCACTATTTTTCCTCGAACCAAGAAATCGTTAGCAACAATATCATTCGGTTCTAATGCAATACCTTCTTTAAATGTTATAACCAAATCACTGCCATTATCTTCAATTTCGTAAGCAGTTCTATCTTTTAAAATCCCTTGTAAATAAATATAAAAATAATCTTTGTCTTTGTCTATTTTTATTTCTTGGTACACTAATTTTTTATTACTTAGTGTTAAAGTAAACAATTCTCCATCTAATGAAATAGAATCAGGAGTATGAGAATAAATCAAAAAATCATCAATAACCGCGTTAACCAATGAGTTAGCAGTTGCTATTCCATTGTGTGGTGTAATTATATTTGGTTTTTTTCTAGCCATCTATTTGTATATCTCCTGAAATTACAATGTTATCAATTGATGATAACGAGTAATCAAAATTTTCTTTTTTAAATTTAACTAATATATCAGAACCATCTTGTTCAAAAATATAATCTTCTTCTAGTATGTATTGACCATTAATAAAAATATCAAATCTTGCATGTTCTGGTCTATATTTTCTTAATTTTAATTTTAAATCTTTAAATGATGAATTTTTTAAACAAAAAATATGATAATTCGGATGTGAACCATCTAATTCTGTTAATCTAAATTCATCTGGTTCATGAATTTGTTGTAATATGTTTCTTAAATCTTTTATCATAGTTCAATAAACTTTCCAGTCACTCCAAATTCATCATTATTATCTAATTCATAACCTAAATCTGTTGATGTTGCTACTAAATTACCTTCACCATCTAGTGAACCACTTGTAAAGTTAAATAGTAAATCACTTCCACTTACTTCTGTATCCCATTTTGTGTGTGGAATTTTTAAACCATTAATATATACATTGAATTTTTGGTCTTTTGTAAATGAACTAGATAACGATGGTGGTACTGATGGTACTTCTACGTTTGTAATCTTAAATGTATCTCCATCTACTAATGAACCAGATGTAGCACCTCTTAAAGCCATATATTCTAAAGTATCTGAATATTCATTGAGTAAACTTTGTTCAGAATACTTGTTTTTACCACCAGTCAAATCAGTTTCTTGTCCAATTATAACTTTCTTTGGACCAAATGATAATATATTTGTTGGTTTTTTATTAAATTTCTCTGGTAATAGATAAGCATTTGCAACCATATTAAATGTGGTTCTGATAATACGTTCTGAACCTTGTCCTACTTCTTGTTGATTATCAAATGAATCAATTCTTACTCTAAATTTAAATTTATCTTTATTTCCCCAATAATCATCAGTTGCATATTGGAATTGTTCTACTACTTTATTCATATGTTCTGTAAATGATGTCCAAATCATTACTTCATATGTAATACTAACATAATCTGGTACAGTAATGTTATAATTTTGTGTGTTTGGTTGTACACCATTCATTAAACTGAACTTATCGTACTTTTGTTTGTTGTTATATTTTTGATATGTTGGATATGATAGATATCTATTGATGGAATTAGATGCAGCATCTCTTTCTAACGAGTTTCTTTTGTACATTACTAGTGGTAACTGTAATCTTCCTCGAACATCTCTTAAAACACCGTCTTTTCTTGCAGATTTCCATCTTTCTGGATTACCATATAGGACTGGTACTTTAATTTTAGTTCCATTCTCATCAAGTTCGGGCAAAACAACATCTCTCATGTATTCCATGATTGCCAAATCTACATCATATAGAGTTATTGAAAACTTTTCACTTTTAGGAAGTGAAATTTCTTCAGCTCTATTTTTTTTACTTGACCCTTTGAATGGTTCTTTCATTATACTGCCCTTTCTTCTATATTAAGTTGAGAACGTCTCATCATAAACGTTGAACAAATGATTGAGAACTTAGATTCTGTTCTACCAGCTAACATAAAGTCCTCTCTTACGTTATCAATCTCAAAATATCCATTGTTATGGAAAATAACATCACCAATTTCTGGATATAATGCCTTTTCTTCCAATGTGTGTCTGTTAAATCTATATTCTACTTGTTGACTTCTATCGAATCCGAATCCTTCGTAGTTTACTTCTGATTCTTGTCTTTCGATTAGACAGTTTACATCCACTCCTTGATGATATTGCTTACCTAAAGATTCCCCATACAAATTTGTTCTTGATTCAAATGTTGAAAGTTTAAACAATTGTATGGTGGTAGTTACAATATCTTCTACTAACTCCTCTGAAAAATGTTTGAAGAGAGTTATATCATTTGGACCTGTAAACCTAGCCATAATTATCCTATATAAATATTAATAGGTACTTTCTGCATCAACTTTTGTTGATTTTCAGCATTTTCAGCTTCAGTTTCATACCTAACTTTGTTAGAAACTTCTTGTAAATTTTCTCTTAATTGTTCTATAAGGGCATCTTTTTCTGTTTGTGCCTCTGCCCTAAGTGCCGCACCATCTAAAGAAACCTCTGAACCAGGTATTGGAACAGTAGAATACTTTTCTCTGATTGCTCCTAATAGTTCTTTTGCCAATGCTAATGAATATTTTCTAATCCATTGTTTACCCACATCATTTATTTGTGTGTAGTTCATAAAATCATATCCAATGTTTGAATAATCTGCAACTACACTTGGAGTAATAACAGTAGAGTTATCATCATAATCATCTTTTACAATATATTCAAACCAAAGTTTATAAGTTGAAGTTGGTCTTGGCCATATTTGTAATTTATTGTTAACAATATTAAATGTGAATGCAGATTTTCTTATCTGGTCATTAAATTCAATATGTTGGAATCTTTGTAAATCCTCAAATATAGGCATCAACATAAATTGTGCTGCTGGTGAGAATGAACCGAATCCAAATTCATCAACTAAGTTAAGTGTTCCTTGACCACTAACTGAATATGGGTCGAAGAATCTATTAATTGATGGTGTACCTTCGTAAAATACCTTTGTTATATCTAATCTCTTACTACTTTCACTAACATCTCCCCATAAAGTTTGTAAATCATACGATTGTGTGTAAGGATTAGTTTCTACATATCCTTTTTTAACATCTGTTCTACCACCTACGTTGGCGTAAGTACCATATGATTCTGATAATTTAATTGTGTGAGGTAGTGGTGAACCTGCAACTTGTTGATGGGTTAGGTTTGAACCAGTCGGTTTACCTAATGTTGAACCCAAGTTATTTCTAATGTTAAATTGATTGATTTGGGCACCATATTCAGATACGGCCTCCTCAAAACAAGCGTAAAAATTTAAATCTACTAGTTCTACATCTATGATTGGATAACCTAACCTTCTAGCACACCAATTAGCCACCTTAGGGCCATCCGATTGGAAGGTAGTATCCGCATCATAAATACCAAATGGAGTTGAACCTGATATATCGTTTTCAACTGAACCAGTCCAATATGTTAGTGTACTCATATGATATCTCCTTTATATACTTTACCAACTATAAATATAAGACAATAAAAAAGGGGATGAAAAATCACCCCCTTTAATAAAATAAGTATTATATTATCGATTATACGTTTTGTATATCTTTGATATAAACTTTACCATAGAACTCAGGTCTTACCATCTTCTTAGCATATCTTGTCATCACACCTCTTCTTGGAGTGAAGTTTTGTGGGTCATATACTAATGGAGTCATGATAAGTGGAACGTATGGTGCGTAAACAGCTCCAGTCTCTAAGAAGTTACTTCCTTTGAATCCTAACAAGATTTCGTTGTTAGTTTGGTAAGGATTCTTATAAACTGTATATCTGTTAGCTAAAGAACCAACTGTTGATACACCAGCTGCAAACTGTCCAGCATCTTTATCAGCGTTTACAGAGAAAGCTGGGATAGATTCTAGGATAGTACATACATCTGGAGAAGCAACGATAAAGTTAGCTCCACCTCTAAGTGTTAATTGGTGAATCTTGTTAGAAACTTTGTTAAGTTTAGTACCAAGAGTCTGGAACCATGTGTTCTTTTGGTATGCAACACCAGTTGTTACTGCACTCCATGCTGAACCATTCCATTCTTCACCGATATTTACAGACCAGTACTCAGTAGTTAAAGCATTGCTTCTTAACAAGTCTAAGATTTCTAAGTCAATCTCTAATGAGATATACTCAGATAACATAGAAGTTAATTCAGCTTCAGCATCAATACTGTGGTAAGCATTAAGGTCTTGAGCTAACTCAGGTGTCCATACTGCTTTTAGTTTTCTAGTCTTAGCAACGATAGCCTCAGATTTCAACTCTAGGTCGATTTCTGGAATATCTAACGCAGTTCCTGCAGAACCAGAAGTGTTTAAGATAGCATCTCTATCTTCAAAATCACCTCTATCACCAGCAGAGTTTACTTTAGAAAAGTTTACTTCAACGTCTTGTACTTTTTCTGAACCAGAGAAGAAAAGAACGTAGTTATCACCAGATACTCTGTTGAATGCACTTAAGTTCTCGTCAATAAATGAACCAGAATTAGTTGTTAAAGTAAAACTTCTGATTGCGTCATCATCAGCAGATGAATCGATATCAGATTTTGCAATTGTTACTTTGAAGATGTCTCCAGCAGCAACAGATGCAGTATATCTACCGTCGTAGTATAAATCATCATATACAGAAGCAGTTGCAACAGTTGCATCAGCTTTTGCGATGAATTTATTTTGGTCAGGTTGTGTGTAACCAAATCTACCGTCTCCATAAAGACCGTTTTTAGCTACGTTAGTTGAACCTAAATCACTTCCGTCACCACCAAATAGTGAAGAACCAGAGTAATTAGAGCCACCAAATTGACCGTTGTTGTATTTAAAGTCTAAATAAAAGATTAGACCTGAAGGTAAGTTCATCGGTTGTACAGAAACAAATTCCTTTGCACTGATTTCACCGAAGATACGTCTTACCAATGGTAAAGCTACACCACTCCACTCTTCATTACCTGTTCCGGTAGAAGTAGAGTTAGCTTCGTCAAGCAATTGTTTTGCTTGGTTTTCTAAAAGAACCGACATCTGATGTTGGTCTCTTTCTTTCAAACCTTCAAGAAGTCCAGTTTGTTCCCATTTGTTCTTTAATCCTCTTGTTTCCTCGAGCATTACTGATTGTGGGTTCTTTCCTTCTGTCAGTTTGGATAAATCAAAATTTGCCATTTTTTTCTCTCCTTAAAATTATTAAATTAAATAATGTTTGCTAACTTTTTAAATCTGTCAGCAATAGCGTTAGTACTCTCTTCGATTATTTCTTTCTTTGGAGCCGTTGAAGCAGATGCCTTAGAAGCGATTCCTTCTGAGATTTTCTGTTTCTTAGTACCACCAATGAATTTCATTGATTCTGCGAGTGTACTGAATACCAATTTCACCTCTCTTACAGATGTTGTTCTGTCAAGAGTTTCAACCACCTTAACTTTTTGGTCATTAGTTAAGTTGTAAGAACGGAATAATTTGTTAGCGAATAATAGTTTAGCATTTAAAAGATTTACCTCGTTGATAGTTTTCTTTAAAGATTTGATAGTAGAAATAGCCTCTTTTAATTCAGATTTTGTTTCTTCTAACTCATTGCTTTCTTCAACTTCTTCGTGGTCACCTTCTTCAACTTCTTCTTCTTCACCATATCCCATTTCTCTTAGAATTTCATCTAAGTCGATATCTTCTTCAACTTCATCTTCTTCGTGAGAATCTTCTGCCACTTCATCAGCTGGAGCTTCATCTTCCTGCTCCTCACCTTCGTGGTGTTCTTCCTCATGTCCGTCAACTACGTCTTTAGCGATATCTTCAACTTCACCTTCTTCTTCATCATCGAGTTCTTCACCTAAATCAGCTTCTAATTCTCTGATGATTGATTCGAGGTCAAGTTCGTCTTCATCTTCTTCAGACTCGTCTTCACCTTCTTCTTCAGCAACAACTTCTTCTTCTCCGTCAGCGTTATATTCGCCTTCTTCGATAGATTCGTCATCACCTTCCTCTTCACCTTCTTTAACTACTTCAGTATCGTCTTCTTCA
>Ga0181568_10003249_pt1 | contig 14719 bp, 10 predicted proteins | sample 101ome_20_FD_133758 | JGI IMG/M metagenome (GOLD analysis project Ga0181568, IMG submission 133758) | Coastal salt marsh microbial communities from the Groves Creek Marsh, Skidaway Island, Georgia - 101404AT metaG (megahit assembly) | ecosystem: Environmental > Aquatic > Marine > Intertidal... | reverse complement strand
TTCATTTAGTGCTGATGGTACGATGACGGCGCTAGGTAGTGGTGTTGCAAGGTACGGAATTATAGCTGATGGTTCAGAAGCATCTTCGCCAAATAGCGGTAGGAATGCTGTATTTTACGATGGTGAAATTGCAGTAATTCATTTCTATGATACTAAAATTTTGACAGCAAAAGAAGTATTACAAAATTATAACGCAACAAAAAGTAGGTTTGTGTAATGGGAAAAGATTCATATAATGGGACAATGTATATATTTATTAAAAGTAATAATGGAGATGAATAATGGATACTAGCGGAATAAAGTCCGGTAGACTGATTGTAAGTTCTAGCAGTGCTTTAGGTGCTTCTACTGCTTCTCTGTCAATAGAGGGTAGTGGTTCAAGCTTATTTACTGTAGACGGAACTAGCAGAAGACTATTCTCCGTAACGGATGAGATGTCTGGTTCAATATTCTCAGCAAATCTAATATCAGGACTTCCTGTAATAGAGGCATTTTCAGATAATAAGGTTACATTCGGACAATTTGCTGATCCAATTATAGTAGAAACAAATAGTAATAATCACACAATAATTTCAGGTTCATCCACATCTACAGGATCTTTTGGTCATGTTATAGTAGACGGACAACCATCAGGTGTTCAAGGTGATACTGGTGCTCAAGGGGTACAAGGTATCCAAGGTGCTACTGGAACCCAAGGTGCTACAGGAACCCAAGGTGCTACTGGTGCTCAGGGTGCTACTGGAACCCAAGGTGCCACAGGCACACAAGGGGTACAGGGTATAAAGGGAACTCAAGGTACTACTGGTACACAAGGGGTTCAAGGTATAAAAGGAACACAAGGAACCACAGGTGCTCAAGGAGTACAAGGTATAAAGGGTACACAAGGAACCACAGGATCTCAAGGGATTCAAGGGATTACTGGTTCCCAAGGTATCCAAGGCATAAAAGGAACCCAAGGTACGAAAGGTACTCAAGGTACGACTGGAACCCAAGGTGCTACTGGAACCCAAGGTGCGACAGGTGCTCAAGGAATTCAAGGTATACAAGGAATAAAGGGAACTCAGGGTACGACTGGAACCCAAGGTGCTACTGGTACTCAAGGTGCGACAGGCACTCAAGGGGCTACTGGAACCCAAGGTGCTACGGGTGCTCAAGGTGCTACTGGAACCCAAGGTGCTACTGGTGCTCAAGGAATTCAAGGGATTACTGGTACTCAAGGGATACAAGGAATTCAAGGTGCTGAGGGTAACTTTGGTGGAGCTACCTTTTACTATACCTTTGAAGCAAATACTACAAACGCAAATCCAGGTGCTGGTGATTTACGATTAGACAATTCTACACAGAATGCTGCTACAGGTATCTATATTTGTGATACAGATGAAAGTGGTAATGACATACAATCCTTTATGCGTACCATTGATGATTCGACATCTACCATAAAAGGTCATGTGAAGATTTCTAATAAATTAGATGCGAGTCAATTCTTATTATTTACTATCTCAAGTTTATCAGAACAAAGTGGTTATTTTGATATAACTGTAAGTCCGATAGACTCTTCAGCAACATCTCCATTTAGTGGTGGCGAAGATATATTAGTTACCTTTGCTAGAACTGGTGATAAGGGTGATACAGGTGCTCAAGGTATTCAAGGAATAAAAGGTACTCAAGGAACACAAGGCATTCAAGGTATAAAAGGAACCCAAGGAACAACTGGGCTTCAAGGTATCCAAGGAATCAAAGGAACCCAAGGTACACAAGGTATTCAAGGAATAAAAGGAACCCAAGGAACGCAGGGTATCCAAGGAATCAAAGGAACTCAAGGAACCACTGGGCTTCAAGGAATACAAGGTGTCAAAGGAACCCAAGGAACAACTGGGCTTCAAGGTATTCAAGGTATAAAAGGGACACAAGGTACGAAAGGAACCCAAGGTACACAAGGTATAAAAGGAACCAAAGGAACAAATGGGATTCAAGGTATCCAAGGTATAAAAGGAACTCAAGGTACGAAGGGTACACAAGGAACCACTGGGCTTCAAGGTATCCAAGGTATAACTGGTATACAAGGAATACAAGGTATAACTGGTGTACAAGGAATAAAGGGTACGCAAGGTACAAAAGGAACCCAAGGAACAAATGGGATTCAAGGTATTCAAGGTATAAAAGGAACACAAGGTACGAAAGGATTAATAGATTCACCTTATGGAGCACTAGCAGCATATAGTAGTGAAGATCAGAGTACTATTTCATGGAATGAAACTGAACAGGCTATGGAACTTGTTAGTTCATCAGATACAAGTATTGGGGCTGCTTTCCCTGCTTTTAGAGTAAATTTAGCTAGCAATGAAACTTGGAAATTATCAATAAAATATAAAGGTGAAGTTGCTGACTCTTCTGGTTTTTATGTAAGAGTTTATGAATATAATGCAGCATTACCCACTGGAAAATTAGCTATATCAAATAGTGCTACAAACTCATTAGTCCAAGAAGATACTTCTGGTAAAACTAATTGGATAGAAAATCAAGCAGTTACTACAAGTTGGCAAACTACAGATTATACTTATACTCCAACAGCCGGCGCAGTATGGGCTTCAATAGTTGTTTTAAGTTGGACGGGTATAGGAGTAAATGATTCTTTATATATTAGAGACCCTTTTTATCAATTAATTGGATCATCAGGAGCTCAAGGTACAACTGGGCTTCAGGGTATTCAAGGTATAACTGGCATCCAAGGTATAACTGGTGTTCAAGGTGCGACAGGCACTCAAGGGGCTACTGGAACCCAAGGTGCTACGGGTGCTCAAGGTGCTACTGGAACCCAAGGTGCTACTGGTGCTCAAGGTATAACGGGTACACAAGGTACGAAAGGAACTCAAGGAACAACTGGGCTTCAAGGTATTCAAGGTATAACTGGACCAGGATTCACCTCAATAGACAATGCAGGTGACACAAGAATTCTAACTTCTGATGGTGGAAGTAATACGGCTGATGCTGAATCTGCTCTAACTTTTGCACATCCAAATGGTAATTCAGCTGAACTTAAAATAACAGAAGATGCTTTAGGAAATGTTGGTTACGCAGGAATATTTTTTGATTTAGATAATAGTACAAACGATACAGACGGTTACATACGATTGGATAGAACCTCTGGTACTGCATTCATAGGAATGACTATAAATGCTGATTCTAGAGATGGTATAAGGTTTATGACTGGAAATGGTAGTACATCTGAAACTGCTAGAATTGATACTTCTGGTAATCTAACTCTTGATGGAACTGTAGACGGAGTAGATGTTGCAGGTTTACAGGGTAGATCTATAATTGCCGGAACAGGATTAACTGGTGGTGGAACATTGGCTGCTAGTAGAACTCTAAATGTTATAGGAACATCAAATAGAATTACAGCTAATTCAGACTCAATTGATATTGCGTCTACTTATGTTGGACAAACTTCAATTACCACATTAGGTACAATCTCTACTGGTACTTGGCAAGGTTCAGCAATATCAACAACATATATTTCAAATACAAGTGGAACAAACACAGGCGATGAACCAGATGCAAGTACATCGGTAAAGGGTATTGTAGAGTTAGCAACCACTGCTGAGGCAAATGCGGCTTCACCATCAGCTACTCTAGCAGTAACGCCTTCTGCATTAGCTGGATGGACAGGTGTTAATACCTCATTAGATAACCAATATATAACAAACGGAGCTGGATACACCACAAATACTGGTACGATGACATCTGCTACTTTAGGTGTAGGTGCTGGTTTAGATGGTGGTGGTACACTTACTGGTGCCGGTGGTTCTTTTACAAATATCAGTTTAGACTTATCTGAATTGACAGATATGACAGCTGCCGTAGTAGGTAGTGAAGATGAATTAATTTTATTAGACAATGGTGCTGAAAGAAGAAAACTGATTTCAGAAATCACTCTAAGTTCATTCAATAATGATAGTGGATTCACATCAAACACAGGTGATATTACTGGTGTAACCGCTGGTAACGGACTAACTGGTGGTGGTTCAAGTGGTGGTGTTACACTAAATATAGGAGCTGGAACTGGTATTGATGTTGCTGCTGATTCTATTGCTGTAGATGTATCTGATTTTATGACAAATGGTGCTAACAACAGAGTTCTAACTGCTACTGGAACTGATGCGATGAACGCTGAGACTGCCCTGACATTTGATGGAACTACTCTTTACAATGATGGTTCAGGAAACAGAATAGCAGTAGGAGGATCAAACGATTCTGGTATGGAAGTTACTGGTCAGACGATGAAAATAGGAGATGCTGGTGAGGGTGATTCTATAAACCAAATTGATTTCATAAATATGGCTTCTGTTAAGTTTCAGATAACGGAAGATTATTCACAGTTCAACCAAAATGTTAGAATGGGTGATAACATTAAGCTTCGACTTGGTACAGGTCAAGATATGGACATATATCATGGTGCTACTCATGGTTATATCGATAATAATGTAGGCGGACTTTACATAACAAGTGGTACTACATACTTTGGAGCTAATCAAACTACTGGAGGAGACATATACATCTATGGTGAAACAAGCGGTAGGTACATACAATGGGATGCTGATAACGATCAGTTTAAATTGTATGATAATGTAAAGATAGGTTTTGGTACTGGGGTTGCACAAGGAGATGATGATGGTAGCATTTACAGTGATGGTACTAATATAATAGCAAGTGCTGATGGTCTATGGAGATTCACAAGTAATGTTGCTTTAGATGCTACGGATAAGTTATACTTTGATGCTGGAAACAACACTTACATTCATGAGTCTTCTGCTGATAGCTTGGATTTTGTTGTAGGTAACATTACTCTATTTGAGTTAAACGAACAAGGTGGCAATACAGATTATGGACAGCTCAACGCACCACTTTTTGTAATATCAGATAATAGTTCTGGAACTACATCTCCTCCGACTCTAAGACTTCAGAATACGCATACCAGTATGGCTACAGATGATGTTATAGGTCGTATAGACTGGAGAACATCTGGAGATGATCATACTAGCGCTAATGATGGAATTGTAGGTAGGATAGAAGCCCAAGTTCGTGGCACCTTTGGTGGCACTACTACCGATGATACACCAACTGCTATGATATTCAAAGTTGGTGACAACAATACAGGTGACTTGGTAGAGGCGATGAGGTTGATTTGGACTAGTGCCAATCCTGCGTATGGTGCTCTCTTTGCTGGTCCTGTACAACTTCCAGACGGAAGTGCTGACTATCCTGCGCTTCAGTTCGGTAGTCAAAATGATGGAATGTTCCACCACACAGATGGTGTGAAGATAATGGTCAATAATGCGAATGAGGTATTATTTGAAAATGGAGGAGACTTTCATTCTGATGGTGATGTAATCGCTTTCTCAACCACAATATCAGACGAAAGAGTGAAAACAGATGTGGAAACGATAGACTCTGCTCTTGACAAGGTTTTACAAATGAGGGGTGTAGAATACACTTGGACACGTGGTAAGAGAAAAGGTAAAAAAGATATCGGCGTGATTGCTCAAGAAGTTGAAAAGGTATTGCCTGAAATAGTTCGTGAAAAGGATATGTTGCTGTGGAAAGATAAGGATGATGAAGTTTTAGACAAATATAAAACTGTAGATTATGAAAAATTATCAGCGGTTCTTATAGAGGGTATGAAGGAACAACAGAAACAAATAGAAGACCTACAAAAACAAATGAAAGAGATGAAGAATGGCTCTAACAAGTAGTGGTCAAATTAAGATGAGTGAGATTAACACCGAACTTGGTGTAACTTCTACCACAGCAAACTCATCGCTAGCGGGTCAATCGGATGGCAGTGTAGCCACAATAAATACTAATAATCCAAACCCTGATAGACCTAATGGTGCTGCACCACATCTGATGTCAGAATTTTATAGTTATGACCATTCAGCTGGTTCGGGTCCTTCAGCAGGTGCTTATCCTACAACTGGTAATCAATTATGGACAGGAAACCAAGGTACTAGTTTACAAACAGACACAGTAGACCTTTCTCATGTTAGTTATGTAGGTGAATCGGTTGTTGGTGCTTCAGGACAATTCTTCTTTAGGTTTGATTCAGGAGCATCGTTTAGGTCTGATGCTCAGATATTATCGATAACCTATAACACCGATGCATTTTTTCAAACTTTTTCAAGCGGAGTTACTGGCATTCAAACTACATCGCTTACCACAAATACAACATACAATCACAGCAGTGGATGGATTCAAGTCGCCTCAGGTACCACAGTAGGTAGATGGAATCAACTTAATGGTACGCCTGCTTCGAGTGGAACGGGAGTGAACGCAAATGCTCTTTATTACGAATCAAGTAGTAGTGGTAACAATAAAAAAGTATGGCTAAGGTTTCCGTCAGTTACATTTCTCAGTAATTCGGTAACTATAAAATCATATGGTTATGGTTCCGATATGGGAACACTTCGTTTCGGTGTCTATATTTCATAAGGAATAATTATATGAGTCTAATACATAGTGGAAGTTGTGATGGCACAACACAATTATCAGAATCAATATACAAATGTACTGCAGAAAATTATAGTATTATTAGTACAAGCGGAGCAACCTCAGGCTCAATACTAAAGGTATGTTCGACTCACGACATTCCCAATGACAATGAAGAGATAGGAGTTTTTGTGACTGGTTCATTTTGTCCTACTTGTAATGTCTTTTGGGTAGGGAATGATGTTAGCGGTTCGTATTAAAATGTAAAAAAAAATATTATTTGACATAAGTTATATATATTTATAATAGGAAACAAGTTATATGAAATCTTTAATGAATGTAGAATCAATTTCAAGGTTGGGAACCAACTATCCTTTATTAGTAGACAGTATAGAGTCTAAAGGTACTGGACTAGCAAACCCAAGTGTACTAAGGATAGAAGGAACATTATATATAAACATAAGGATGTTGAATTATACTCTATATCATTCTATTGGTGCTAAGTTTTGGAGAGATGAGGGTGGCAAGTATCCATCAAGATGGGGTCCTCTAACATATGTTCATCCAGAAAATGATGCTAGGTTAGTTACAGAAAACTATACTGCTAAATGGGGTGAAGGTGTAAATTTCAGTAAAATTAATATGGATTGTGATACCGAATCTCTATGGACATTTGCCGGATTGGAAGATGGTAGGTTAGTGAAATGGGATGGTGACGTTTATATAACAGGAGTTAGGAGAGATACGACAGACAATGGACAAGGAAGAATGGAGCTTTCAAAGATAATAAATCTTTCTAGCAGACCAAAGGAAATTAGTAGAGTTAGGATAGAACATCCAACTGACCCTACAAGATATTGTGAAAAGAATTGGATGCCTGTTAGAGAATTACCATTTCATTATATCATAGATGCTAATCCAACAAGGTTAGTAAAGGTAAATCCAAAGACAGGAAAATCTACCTTAGTTTCCGAAGGGGAAAAGCTTTCCATAGATGGTGATATGAGAGGTTCTTCGCAGGTTATAAAACATAATGGTGGATATTTTGCAATTGTGCATGATACCAATTGGTGGAGATTTGAAGAGAGGGGTGGAGAAAATAAGGATGCCATATACAGACATAGAATGGTACAATGGGATGAAAATTTTGTGGTTCAAAAGGTATCTAAACAATTTACTTTTATGGATGGACAGATAGAGTTTTGTTGCGGTATGGATAAATTACAACATTATTTTTATATTACCTTTGGGTTTGAAGATAATTCAGCACATATGCTGAAGGTAAATTGTAAAGTTATAGATGATTTCTTCAATAAAAACTTGGAGTACAGCGTATGAACCAAAAGCTACTAGACCTGTTAAAAATATACGGAGATGATACTCAAAATATTGATATACAGTTACAATTAGCTAAGTATTACTTTGATTTAGGACAATACGCCTCTTCCGTTTCGTTTCTAAATAGAATAGCTGAAACATCCGATGATAAAGATGTGGTATATGAGAGTTTATGTTTAGCAGCGGAGTGTTTTTACAATCAGGGACAAAGAGAAATCCATACGAGAGTATCTTTATACCACGCAATATCAGTAAACCCTATAAGACCTGAGGCTTATTACTTTTTATGTAGGTCTTTTGAAATACAAGAACCATTTCAATGTTATGCATATGCGTCTACTGCCGAACATTTTAAGAATAACTCAAAAAACTCTACAAATTTACCAATCGACTATGCTCATTACAAAGTTCTTTTTCAAAAAGCTATAAATGCTTGGTGGTCTTGGAGAATAGATGAGTCTAAAGAAATACTTTATGACTTACATAAGAATTATGAGATGCACGAATCATATAATGAGATGGTTGTAAAGAATTTGAACGATCTTGGTTGGCCTGAAGAAAATATTGAACTGGAATCACCAAAAATATCATTTGACACTAAGCCTAAATCTGAAAATGACTCACCAAAATGGGCTGTCACAGATCATCCAACATTAGAAATAACTACTGTGATACCAAAGAAGGGATGTGTCGTAGATTGTGTATTTTGCCCACAAGAAATACTAAAAAAATCTTATAATGATGAGATGAGATATATGTCTATGGCTGATTTTAAGAAAGCTATAGATAAAGTACCAACTGAAGTTAGAATAATATTTTCAGGCTTTATTGAACCATTTATGAACAAACTTTGTTCTGATATGATGTTATATGCTCACAAAAAGGGACATCCAATCGCTGTTTTTACAACCGCTATAGGTATGACGATGGAAGATTTGGAAAAAATAAAACATATACCTTATGATGATGGTCCTAATGGTGGTTTTACCTTACATCTGCCAGATAAGGAACATCTGGCAAAACATCCTATAACAAATAGATATTTAGATGTTCTTAGGGGTATAAAAGAAGCTAATCTAAGTAGTTTTTATTTGATGGCTATGGGTGAGGTGCATGAAGAGATTGAAGGATTGGGACTTTGGAAAAAAGAGGACATTCATATACCAGCTATGTGGTCTAGAGCCGGTAATCTAAGAGGAGAAGCTCAATTAAAGCCTGAATTGAGAAGAGTTATGGATAGAGTCAAAGATGCTTCAAAATACAATTCAGAAAACTACAAAGAAGGGGAACTTACTTGTGGATGCGTGGAAGATTTATATCATAATATTTTATTACCAAATGGAGACGTATCTCTTTGTTGTATGGATTATGGACTAAAACATATTACAGGAAATTTATATGAACAATCCTTTGAAGATTCTATACCAGACAATAATCAATGTTTTTCCTTATGCAACGGATGTGAAAACGCTATACCTGTTTCGGAAAAAATGAAGGGTAAAAATTTAGGAGAAATGGTTGAATTACGAGAGGTTAGTTTAGAAGATGAGAAGCTAAAGGTATTTGATATGGAAAAAAAGTGGGGTGGTGATATTTATAAGAAGAATGTTATATCACCTGTGGTAAAAACCGACTCTCAACCTACAATAGTAGTAGTAGATAATTTTTTAGAAAACCCTGATGAGGTTAGGAAGCTAGCATTAGATATACCATCGGATGAGTATGAAAAAAGAGGTTCCGTTGGTGTTAGGTCTAAACCATATCCATATGGTAATATTTACAGACCAATATTTGAAAAGTTGTTAGGTATAGAAACCATAGATGAGGAATGGGGTGGAACTGGTGGAACTCATGGTTGTTATCAATGGTCACCAGCGGATACTGGACAAGTGGTACATTGTGATGCTACGGATTGGGCTGGTATAATATTCCTAACGCCAGATGCTCCACCAAGAACTGGTACTTGGTTGATGAAACATAAGGATACTGGCAAAAGGTACAGAGATGAAGGATTGGATGACGTTTTTATTGGAAACACAAAACAATGGGACACACATCCTTTTGAAAAGATAGACGATATAGGAAATGTCTATAACAGATTAATTTTATGGAATGGAAGACACTTACATACCGCTGGTTCTTACTTCGGTGAGTCGATAGATAATTCTAGGTTGTATCAAGTGTTTTTCTTTAATGAAAAAAAATAATAATATAGGAGACTATTATGAGTGAAGTAAAAAAAGTAACAGATGAAGAGTTACAGGAAATTAAGGACTTAGGTACTAATTACCAATCTATAGCTAATTCTTTTGGACAATTGAGAGTTCAAAAGCTTTTACTTGAACAGCAATTATCAGCTCTTGAGGAGAATGAGGCTTCTCTTGAAGCAAAGTATATTGAGAATCAAGAAAAAGAAAGAGAAGTGCTTCAGAATTTCAATGAAAAGTATGGAAGAGGTACTCTGAATCCTCAGACTGGTGAATTTACGCCACAAGAACAAGAAAAAATAGAAGAAAAGTAAAATAAGCTTGTATATAAGTGTATTTGGAACTTTTACTTTATACTTATATATAATTATTTACACACTAAACTTTAAGGAGAAATCACATGGCAGAGAGAATTGTCAGTCCTGGTGTATTTACTCGTGAGAAAGATTTATCGTTTTTACCAGCTGGTGTAGCAAACATAGGAGCTGCTATTGTAGGTCCTACCCTAAAAGGTCCTTCGTTTGTACCCACGCAAATAACATCTTTTTCTGAGTTTCAAACTATTTTTGGTGGATACACCAAAGATTACTATACACCTTACACAGTAAACGAATATCTAAGGTCTGCAGGCTCGGTAACCGTAGTCAGAGTTGGATATTTACAAGGTTATTCAGCAAACTCAGTAAATTTAGTAGCTAGTGGTTCTGGTCTATTCAATCCAGCTAAAGTTATTGCTACTTACTTGCCATCGAAAGCAAACACTGGTGGTTCTTTATCAGGTTCATTTACAGGAGTAACTGGTTCCCACAAAATGTCAGAATTTACTATTAATTTTGCAGGATCAAACACCACTGCTAGTTTCGGTTCGATGTCAGCAGCAGAATCTGCGATAAATTCTACCAATTATATTGGTACGAAGATTCCACCATCGGCATTGACGGATACAATCGATGGTGCTGCTACTCCAGTGTACACATATAAGTTTTTTAGAACTTATGTAAGTGAATCTCTCGCTGCTAGTGGTGCTCCAAATGCATCAAATATATCTATGAGTTTACAAGTTCTAAGTTCAGCAGAAATGGACTTTAGCAGTGGTGGAGAAACATTTAGTTCTAGTGATAACTCCTCTACCATAGATGGTAGTGCTATAGCTACATCTGCTAGGACACCTGATATTATAGACCAAGATAGTAATACTCTGTTCAAAATCTTTATGAGGTCTGACGGAACTATTACCAATAATCACTATGTTGTGATAAGGGATGTTGTACAGGCAGATCCAAACAATACAGCTGCAGACTATTCTGAGTTTGGTCTAAGTTTACATAACGCTGATGGTGATGAGTTAGAGAACTATACTAAGTTAGTCTTAGACCCAGCATCACCTAACTTTATTGCAAAGGTGATTGGAGACCAATTTCAGACAGTAAATGACGATGGTGAGATAACTGTATATGGTGATTATCCAAATCGCTCTAGCAGAATCAGAGTTGGTAACTATAATGCAGACACTCTGAAGTCTCGTAAGTCATCTCAACCATTTGGACATGCTGCTTTGTTACAGCCTGTGATAACTGCTGCTTCTGTGAATACACCTACTGCTTCCATAAATCCGATACAGGCAGCTAAGAATAGTCAAGCTCAGTACAACCCAAACATTCCTTATGGAACTAAATTCAACACAGGCTATTTTAGTGAGGCTGATGTTCATGATTCCCTTAGTTATCTATCACCGATACCAAAGGGTGCTGTTGCAGGTGGCAATAGGGCATTCTTGTTATCACAGATGAAAGGGTTTGGAGCTGGTTCACAATTGACATCTTTGAGAACCACATATGGTACTGCTTTTGCTAGTGCTGCACAGAATCTAACCATAACATCTTCTGCTCAACAACAAAAGTTCACTGTTCCAATGCAACACGGATTTGATGGTATATCACCAACAAAAGCGTTAAACACAGGCAACGATATTACTGCTACAAATACTATGGGATTTGATTGTAGTACCCAAGCCGCTAGTGGTTCTGTTGCTTGGAAGAGAGGTATAAATGCTGTTAGTAATCCTGATGAGATAGATATCAATATGTTGGTGACTCCTGGTCTTATACATAGTTTACATACCAATGTTACCAATCATGCGATAGATAAGGTAGAATCAAGAGCTGATGCTTTCTATGTAATGGATGGTTCTGCTTGGAATGATTCAGTAGCATCTGCTGTGTCAAATATACAGACATTGGACACTAACTATGCTGCTACCTATTATCCTTGGGTAAAGATAGATGATCCTAATACAGGTGAAGGTGTGTGGGTTCCACCATCAGTAGTAATACCTGGTGTGATTGCTTTCACAGATAGTGTGGCGCACGAATGGTTTGCTCCTGCTGGATTGAATCGTGGTGGATTGGCTAGTGTTAGAATGGCTAAGAAGAAACTAACTCATACGGATAGGGATAGACTATATGATGGTCGTGTAAACCCAATTGCAACATTTCCTGGTCAAGGAGTTGTTGTGTTCGGACAGAAAACACTACAGGCTAGACCATCTGCTTTGGATAGAATCAACGTAAGAAGACTACTTATCAGATTGAAGAAATTTATTGCTTCTTCAAGCAGATTCTTAGTATTCGAACAGAACGATTCTTCTACAAGAACCAGATTCCTAAACATAGTGAATCCGTTCTTAGAATCAGTTCAAGCCAACAGTGGTTTGAGTGCTTTCAAAGTAGTGATGGATGAATCTAATAATACACCTGATGTCATAGACAGAAATCAGTTGGTTGGGCAGATATTTATTCAACCTACAAGAACTGCTGAGTTCATTGTATTGGACTTCTCAGTTCTACCGACAGGTGCTGCATTCCCAGAATAATAAGGGGGTGTAAAAAATCAAAGGGGAGTATTATGCTCCCCTTTTTTTTATCTAAAAAACTAAGAAAAAACTATGAAAGAAATAAAGAAATGATTTGAACGATTTTTCAGTTTGTTTATATTTATATATGAAGAATTAAACTTATAGGAGAACTGAAATGCCAGACTTAATCGATCCTTCAGAAATAATGTTCACTCCGTTTGAACCTAAACTAAAAAACAGGTTCATTATGTACATTGAAGGCGTTCCTGCTTATATAATAAAGAGTGGTAACAGACCACAAATAAACTTTGAGACTATTACCTTAGACCATATAAACGTACAAAGATATGTAAAGGGTAAAGGTGCGTGGCAAACATTAGACATAATGTTATACGACCCAATAGTTCCATCCGGCGCACAAGCAGTTATGGAATGGGTAAGACTATCGCATGAGTCTGTAACTGGTAGAGATGGGTATTCGGACTTCTATAAAAAGGATATTACTTTCAATATGTTAGGTCCTGTAGGAGATAAGGTAGAAGAGTGGACACTAAAGGGTGCTTATATACAACAAGCAAACTTTGGTACTATCGATTGGTCTGTAAATGAACCAGCTGATATTACTCTAACACTACAATACGACTACGCTATCCTACAATTCTAAGGAGTAAATATGAATTTTTTCAGAGAAATGCTTTCAAGTGATGCGAAGATTTCAAGCAAAAGGTTTGTCGGTTTTATGGCATTCTTTATGTTGATTTGTAGTTGGGGTGCTGATACCTTTTCATCGTTTGAGGTAAAAGACAAAATTTTAGAATGTTTTATGTACATTTCGGTTGTTGGACTTGGTGTCACAGCGGCTGAGAAGTTCGGTAAAAAATAGTTATAGTTCAAAACTAAATCATAGGAGTCAAATATGGCTGAAGTCAAATTTCCCACGGAAGTGGTAGATTTGCCGTCAAGAGGGTTACTTTATCCTGATGGGAGCTCTTTATCTTCAGGTAAGGTAGAGATAAAGTATATGACGGCAAAAGAGGAAGATATACTAACATCACCAAATCTAATCAAACAAGGTATTGTGATAGATAAACTTTTAGAGAGTCTAATCGTAGACAAGGATATAAATGTAGGTGATTTACTAACAGGAGATAAAAATTCTATTCTTGTAGCGGCTAGGATACTAGGTTATGGTAAGGATTATCCAGTGGATGTCGATGGTAGAGAGGTTGAGATAGACTTATCGAAACTAAAGGATAGGAAAATGGACAAGTCTCTGATAAAGAACGGAGAAAACATATTTGATTTTGAACTACCACTAACCAAAAGGAAGATTCAGTTCAAGCTTCTAACATCAGCTGATGAGTCAAACATAACAAAGGAAACCGAAGCACTAGCAAAGATAAGTGGTGGGGTTTCATACTCACTTACTACTAGGTTCAAACATCAGATAGTATCCGTTGATGGTATGTCCGATAAAGCGAGTATAAATTCATTCGTTGATAACGAACTCCTATCCAGAGACTCAATAGAGTTGAGAAACTATATTGAAAGCATCACCCCTGATGTGGATATGACTTCAGAGTACATAGATGATGAAGGGGAAAGGAGGGAATTTGTGGTGCCAGTCACCGTTCAGTTTCTTTGGCCTAACGCTAAAGTATAAGAATCAACTTCACGAAGAGATATTTCAGATTGGATTGAACTCAAAGGGTATGTTATCATTTTCGGAGCTGTATAATATGCCTGTTTACCTTAGAACCTTTTATATGAAAAGGTTGAGTAAGTACTATAAAGACCAACAGAAAGAAATGGAAAAAGCTAGGAGCGGAATGAG
>Ga0181568_10003246_pt1 | contig 14724 bp, 19 predicted proteins | sample 101ome_20_FD_133758 | JGI IMG/M metagenome (GOLD analysis project Ga0181568, IMG submission 133758) | Coastal salt marsh microbial communities from the Groves Creek Marsh, Skidaway Island, Georgia - 101404AT metaG (megahit assembly) | ecosystem: Environmental > Aquatic > Marine > Intertidal... | reverse complement strand
CGGTGCAGTCGTTGCCCTGAATACCTGGAGCGGTAGTTCAGTTGGTTAGAATACCGGCCTGTCACGCCGGGGGTCGCGGGTTCGAGTCCCGTCCGCTCCGCCATTTACTCTAAGCTCTATGCAGGCTGCATAAACACTCACTTTCTGTATCTGGGTGCACAGCGGTCCACACATCTGTGTTGCGATTACACACATCGATCACACATATTTTTTGGCTCATCAGTCTTACTGCTGCTGCAGTTTTAGGGGCTGGAGACGGTAAACGCCGGTCGCTGATAACAGAAAATCAAACTTCATTATGGCGGCAACTAGACGGCATTAAAGCTGCTCAAAAAAATCCAGGATGAGTGGCCACGACCAGGTCAAGCTGTATGCGTGACCCATATTACCCCGGCAATCCAACACAGGCGGCCAGACTGAGTCTCCTCGGCAGTACGACCACCCCCGACATTCAACATTAGCTACGCCAACGTCGATGGCCTCTGCAGGCACAGTCGTATCGCAGCCCTGTGAATCAGCCCAGATTCTCGCAATAGCTGAAGCGCTGGAGTAGTAGTAAACATCTCCATCAGACGTGGTGGTGAAATTGCTTTGCTCCCAATCTCCTGGGGGCACAGTTCTATCTCGCAAACCCGTAATCGAAATGACTGGCATGCCATCCTTAGATAGCGGTGGATCAAGGTAGCCTCGGTGAGGCAAGCCTATAATCGTTGCCAGTGCAGTGAAAACGCTTGCGCTGCGCTTATCGCGGCCCAAGTCCCATACAAACATGCCGCCATTGGAACCTCCAATCCCATATATACGATTCGAGTCAACGCAGACATTCGCCAACACCTCTGTGACCAGCGCTACGGTAAAGTCAATATCATCGACTGAGCATTGCGTCCATGAACAACCGTTCGAAGCGACGTCTTTGCAGGAGGGGTATACGTAATCTGCAGTCCTATCGTCATCACAAATTGCATCGGTGTCATTGGGGACCGCAGAATTGATTCCGTCGCCATCTAGGCCTGTTGTCGAACCCTGAAAAGACCAAGAAGAGAACTGATTCTCGGCTCTCCCAAGCCCCAGCGGCGCAACCACCACATAACCACGGTTGTCCGCCTCAGCTCGAACCGTAACATTGTCTAAAAACTCCCCTTGGTCGCCGCCCCAACCGTGAAACACAGTGATAAGAGGATAAGCTTTGGTTGAGTCATAGTTGGACGGTAGCCGAACCCTGAACGTGCGCGGCACACCATTCTGCTCAACAGTGTAATCACCGGAGCTCCATATAGAGGCCTTGCAACCTTCGCTGGTCGCGAGTGTCCCCGGGTTCGATTTGATTGAATCGCCGGATCTGACAATCTTGATTGAATCCAATAGACGGAGGAAATGATCCGGGACAGCGATCTGTTCTCCGCTCGCTTCATCGCTCGCCTGCTGTCGTAGGTCAGGTAATAAATTGCGCTGATCTTCATGCGACTCGCTCGCGTGAGAGATCGAGCATACGGAGTAAAAAAAAACTGCAAGCGAAAAAAGAATGTTCAAGTTGATACTTGCACCCTCAAAAACCATAGCTCTTCATAAGCTCAGCGATGCGACGACAGCCAGTCATTAAATCTGGGTCCATAGTACTAGCCTGATAAGACCTCAGCTACTCGCGAAGCACGAAGGTATCAGAGTGCAAAAAAATGTCGTGGTAGTTCACTCAACCCGTCCAACAGAACCGGAAAACGGATTGCTGCACAGAGTACAGTGGCAGTGTAGCGCCGGTGGTCAGGCGAAGTCTTTCGTTGCCGATTGAAAAAGAAGGGGTTAGTGCAGTAATGTCCTAGCGTAAGAAAATCATGAGCCCAGTGAATGCGCTTCTTCAAAGTAGCCTTGGTCATGCTGACCTTGCTAATGCTTACGATGGCTGTTTTGCCGCTATTTGGCTTGGACTTGGTGTTGTTCGGACAAGCTAAGCTGGCTAAAGCAGACGTGGACGCAAGCAACATGCATTTGTTCATGGTGCGTTCTGCTGCTTTTGCCACTTTCTCCAGCTTTGCGCTCAATTACCTAAGAAGGAGAAGACCTTTGTCATCGGTAGCCGCTCTGCTTTATTTTTGTTCGTGGGCTTTGGTGTTTTCACCAGCATATGCCTATCTTTACTCTGGGTTACACTTACAACACCTCATCTTCTTGGCATTTACTTGTGCCTTGACGCTCATTCTTTTCCGCGAAAACCGGAATGAGGCTAAAACTATATTTGTGAATGAATGGTGAATTCAGAGTTGTTTGGCAGAAAATCAAAATAGGAGTCGATATTTTAGGCTTCTGTTTTGACTGTTTCAGACAGTGAAAACGTTCAGCTTTTGCTTCCTATTCACTCAAAGCAAAAATCGTAGCCAACGCCTATTTCTTTATCAGTATTAGAAGCAAGGCTCCTGAAGCTCAAGAAGACACAAAGACATAGATTTCAATAAACAGTGGAGCAAGTTGGGAGACTTTGATGTTGGGAGAACTTATTCTGATAATTTTGTTGGGCATTACGGGGATCCTAGCTTTCAATTGCTGGATAATGCGAAGAAATCTTCAGGCAATTGAGTCAGAGATTAGGCTGCTCTCCGAGGCGCTACAGCTAGAGGTTCATGCCATCCGCGACGTTATTGAGGAGGTTGCAGATGGGCAAGGTAAGCTCGGGGGTGGGAAGGGATAAGCCCCCATCGTTGATGGTGCGCCCGAGGGCGCGGTCCATCCATCACTCTCGCTGAGCATTCTCCTTTCGGGCCTGCTTAAACAATAGCTCCGTCTGATCATCTGATAGTCCAAACTGCTCTTTGAGATCATCCAGAAGCCTCCGCTTATCTTCATCTATCTCGCCGTCGGCTAATGCGCGGCGAAGCTCGCCTTCAAAGATCACCCTTTTACGAGCCATTTGATTGCTGAATGCGCACTCGCACTTCGTCCAAACTGTTCGCCAGCCTGGGCTGGGAAAATGTCCGGATTTTTAACTGACATATGTCCAAGTAATCTTGGGTTTTCAGTATTGGATCCCGACAGCCATGGAAAGTGATTTTTTATTCTTTTTGGCCATGTTGTTTGGCGTTTTGGTGGTGGTATTTCCGATCATGGCTTATGGCTACCGGTGTCGTGGCTGCGGGAGCCTGAGTCATGGTTTCAAGTCCGACAAGGAAGGTGATCTTGCAAGCGGAAACGCCTATTTGGTGTGCAGAAAGTGCGGTGACAAGCAGGTCAAGGGCAAAGTGAAGTCCGATGGTTCGGTCGTCTGGTTCAGTGGCGGGTCTGGCAGGTTTGATGAGCAGGGTGTCTACACTGGGGATGCTGGCGGTGTATTTGGTGATGGAGGTGGTGGAGACGGTGGAGGCGGTGGTGGAGAGTAACCCCATGTTCGCCACCGCGCTAAGAGTTGTTGCGCTCATCCGCTGTTGGTTTGCAAAGCTGATCCTCGTCTCCATCTGCTTTTCATCCTCTCACAAGGTAGATGCTCAGCATGCAGATTCCAGCGCTCCTGAGGGTAATGGCTCCCCCCAAGGAGAAGAGGCCTTTGAAAGGTGCCTGCAAAGTCTGGCTTTCCAATCGAATATTCCTTATCGAACCGATGCTGCGTTCGACGAGTCAAACCAAAAACTCCTAAATCGCGCCCAACTCGGCATCGACGAGGGAGACTTCAAGCAGGCCAATAAGTCCCTGAAAAAACTTGAAAAACGGCAGCTGAATGATTTTGAGCGCGGCCTTGTCTATTACCTTTATGGGCAAATGGCGATTCAGGAGGGAGATTACGAAGAAGCGCTCAGTCAGTATCAGCGGATCTCTGAGCTGAATGAGAACAATTTACCGGTAGCCTTCGAGCGGGAAGTTGATGCATCCACACTCCAACTTCAGATTAGGACCAAAAGCGTGGAAGAGATTGTCAATGCCGCTTTGGGTTGGTGTCAGAAAAATGTGACTGACAAACAGGCTGCGAAAGCTTTCCTTGTCAACCTCTATGGTCAATTGGGAAGGCAGGACAGAGTGGCGGCCCTCAATGCCGTGGTCTCCAGCGGGGAATATCTCCCCCTTTTGAAAGTTCTCCCTGTCTACCCAAAATATGCTCAGGAGCGAGGGATCACCGGGTACTGTGTTGTTGAGTACGTAGTGACAGCAACCGGGGAGGTTAGAGATCCAAAGGTGATCGAGGGTCTATGTGAGCCAGCGAGCATATTCGCCGAACCTTCTCTTGAAGCAGCGGCACAATTTAAATACGCGCCCATGCTGATCGACGGTGTTCCCAAGGAGGTGGCGGGTGTTCAGAACAAGTTCACTTTTGAGTTAATACCCTGATCAATTCATAATAGGATCTCCGCGTTGGGCCCTTTTATCTGTAGTGGTGGGCTGACAGCGATGGTTTGGCAAATTAGCTGCCCAGCTTTTTTACGCATCATGCCCCGTCTCCAGAGCGAAGCGGTTCAGTCGATAGCTGCGCGTTGCAAAGGCAAACCCGTAAGGGTTAGCCTGAACCTCTCACAAATTCCACTGGAGTCAGGTTCATGAAGTTAAGCTGGGTGCTCGCGTTTTCGTTATTTCTGCTCATTAACTACATGGCGGTATCAGAGGACTTATCAGTCTACATTGATACCGCGTCAATACTCATCGTTTTGGGTGGCGCCATACCATTTGCCCTTTGCGGCAGTGGCGCTTGGTTTTCGATCAGCAGATTGGGTAACGCCGCTGAGGGCGCAGTAATTGCTGGCTGGCTGGGCGCCCTCTATGGCAGTGTCATGATCTTGGGCCAAATCGACGAACAATTCATAGAGTGGATAGGCCCTGCGTGTGCAGTGATGGCGCTGACCGTCGTATATGGATACTTTGTCAAAGCCCTGTGCCGAATGGCGATTTTGGCTCAGGAGGACGATTGATTTCTGGCAACGGTCGCGACCGGAAACGACTGGGCTTTTGCCACTCTGCGAAATTGCTCCCGCCCTGAGCTGCTGACGGGCGAAAATTTCAACCAATAGGTTCTGGTTTAGGTTTCACTGTATGAAACATCTTCTGTTGCTGGTTGCTGTAGCGCTGTCGCCCGGCTTGCGGGCGGATTCATATAGCTTGATCACTCCCACCATCATTACCATCCAAGACAACGTTGAGCGGATGATTCTGGACTACTCCACTAGTGACGAGCTAGGTCTCAATCAGATGCGAGCACCTGTCGGTTGGACTGAGCCGATAGTGGCTCTGGGCTATGAATTAAGGGGTATCGTGATTGGGGGCACATTGGGTCTTGAGTTCAAGGATGAAACCGTGACCTTTGAGCAAAATGAGGGATTTATCATTCCTATCAACACCCAGGTAAGAATTTACAACGCTGGCGAGGGCCCGCTACATCTAGTCGAGGTGCTCAGGCCGGGCCACAAGGAAGCGCTTGTAAAGCAATACGGCAGCTTTGAGTGACATCTTGGCCGATCGAGAAGCGTGCTCACTGCGCATATCATCTTTCGCAAGACGAATTTGGCTGTAAGGCACTTGGCCCATTCCAATTGTTGTCAAAATATTGAGACGCCGGCCTGATGCTCAGATGGAAGATATTTCTGATTACCACACTCTTGTGTGACGCCGCATTCAGCGACCCGACAGAGCACTTTGGGAGCTTGTCGGAGACAGTGGCGTCATTTCAAGCGTCAGAGCCTGTCAAGTCGACTCCGATGCCAGAGCAGGCGCGCAGGTTTGGGGCCGAGATTTTGGAGCCCATATCCCCGAACGGCTTTCGAGTATGGCTCAACCCCACAATGTCCTTGGAGGCGCTTGAGTCAATCGAGCTCGACGCCGGCTGGGTAAAAAATCAACCGCGAGAGACGGGGGAGTGCGGCCCATATCGGTCGCGGTTTCTCAAATCCCCGGATTCAGATTCACTGCTCACACAGGAGTGGTATGGCTTTAGCTGGTTCCATGTGGCCAACGTTGTGGAGGAAAACTTGCAGATCGACGATGACGGGTTACTTAGGGGCGTTACGGTAAAAAAATTTCACGAGGTCACGTTTCTTCCGGGCAGTTGTCTCATCGTATTGGTATCGCCCGATGGCGACGCTTACTTCCGCATGGGTAGGGATGGCTTGAGAGTCAGCGATGAGCCCACCATTCCTAATCTCTGGTGGCTGGAGGAGTATGTTACGCAGGAAATGTTGGTGATCGAAATGTTTGATAAAACGCTGGTCATTCGCACCGATAATGAAGATTCCTTTCAGGGGCCAGTGCCGGCACTAAAAAACGTGCGTTCTGCTCGAGCGGGAATGTTGAATGCGAGGCCTGCTCGATAGCAATATGCGGCCATTTGTTCTTCAGGGTGACTTCCCGCTGAACGCTCCGCTTGCATCAGCTTGATTTGAAATGGATGGCGGCCCTGCAGTACTTTAAACGCCGCTTTAGAAACCCACGGAGGTAGAGTGATGGCCGCCAGAATTGTGCTGACAACCACTGCGACTGTACCGAACAGAGAAATCAAAGAGGTGGTGAATATCATCTCCGCTGAGGTCGCTGTGGGTATGAATATTTTCAAAGATATGTTCTCAGCCGTGCGGGATGTGGTGGGTGGCAGAGCAGGATCGGTTCAGGACACGTTGCGTGATCTGCGGAATCAGGCGCTGGAGGAGCTCCGGGAGGAGGCGGCCAGAGTGGGAGCAGACGCGGTAGTGGGCGTGGACCTCGATTATTCCGAGTTCAGTGGAGGAGGAAGGTCCATGTTGTTTATTGTCGCAAATGGCACTGCCGTCAGACTAAAGTGACGATGCCGCTTCCATTGGCCGGTGATCGCTTTAGAGGGAGTGTCGCGAAATGAAAATTGACCAGCGTCTCGAACAGCACTTTCCCACCCCGGTGCTCGTCAGAGATCACGAGGACATTGACGCCTTGACGGCGGCGCTCAAGGCGCTCATGGACGAGGTGCGATTGTCGGAGGCAAACGCGGCCTTGTCCGCAGACAATACCACCCAGGGCGGTTTTCAAACCGCGGCGGGCGTGGATTTTCTTGACAGGGATCACGACGCCCTCAGGGCACTGAAGGGCCAAATCATATGGCCTGCCATCGAGGGCTACCTGTCAGAGGTATTGGAGTGCGATCCCCTGATGACGCCTGTATCGATTGCCAGCTGGGCGGTGTCTTTGGGCGGCGGTGATTGGCAGGCGCCACACTTTCATCCGAAAGAATACACGGTGATTTCTGGCGTGTATTACGTCTGGGTACCTGAGGTGCCAGAGCCTGAGGGCTGTTTGGAGTTCATCAACCCCAACCTGAATGCAGTGAGCATCGGTAACCAGGGGTCGGGGCGTTTACACCACCCCAAGACAGGGCAGATCATCCTTTTTCCGCCCTACTATATGCACTTTGTTCATCCGCTTAAGGTAGCCGCACAGCGCCACGTTATCGCTTTCGATGTTCGCCTGAATCCGCGCTAAATAAGGTTGTGAGGCCGCGGTTCTCCATGCGACGACGCTATTGCGGTGTTCGAATCACCTCTGAGTGATATACCCTGCTTGCGTCACAGCTCACTATGTCTCCGTAAAGCTCGTTCCACGCTAGGATCAGGCCCTCATTCCACCAGGCCTGCGTAAAGTTCGCGTAAGCCTGCAGATCCGGATAGCCTGTTACCCACTTAAAGCTGATGGCGTTATCAAGTCCCGAAGGAGCGCCCGCGCGAGGCCAGAGTTGCACCGCGCCAAGGTCGGCTCCCGTCAATCCTCGGCTCGTCATTTCTTTGGCAAATGCAATGTTGGCCACCAGTAAATCAGAATCGCCCTTACCCTCTTTATAAAAACAATCTGAAAACTCGGTCACGTGATCGACATTGGTCCATTCACCGGCAGGAAACAGGTCCCATGCGCCCCATTCGCTGTGGGCGCATTGCTCGATAAATTTGTTCGCCTCGGCGTACATGGGGGCACCGTTTGTAGCGCGGGTCTGCATATCTTTGCCCGATTCCTCATAGGACGGCCAATAACCCAGCCAGGTAAAGTCAGTCGGATAGCTACCATCAGAAAACTCTGCCCACATGAGCTGCGCCACGTGAGCACCAAAGGCGTCATGATCATCCGCCCACGCGTTCCAGCTTGCAGCAAATTTTTGTGATTGTGCATAACCGTTGATGCCGTCTTTGAATTTGCAGCCGTATATCTCGACTGGGCTACCCATACTCCACTCTGGCTCGCCCGAGGCATGGTTGTCGGCTAAAGCCGACGATGAGATCGCAACGCATATTGCGCCAAGTATTGACTGAAATCGCATAATGAAGCTCCTGTTAGTTGACGGGGCCCGAGCCCATTTACTCAGAGCCCCTAGCGTCGAGATGATGTGTTCAGGGTCGATGCAGCACTGTTTCTGTATTGAGCATTTCGCCAGTGCAGTCCGCGTAAAGATTGAAGTAGTCTCGAGTCGCCTTCCAGCCACCGTTTGCGAGCATGGAGCGGCGCGACATAAACGATTCCATGTCTGGATAAATCGCTACATGCGAAAACTCTCCAGCGGCGTCGGCCCCGCCGGTGTGCGGCAGCATTACGAGCCAGCCAATGATCCCGCCGGAGTCTTGCTGCATATCCATCGCATACTCCCTATGCTTGGCAGAAATCTCCTCGGCTGTGACACCTTCCTTGCGGGTGCACCAGTTCCAAGTCACGTAGCGCTCATCATCGCTTGCGAGCTGTTCCTGGTCGGCATACAGCATCACTGCATGAGCCTGTTTAACGTGGCATACCGCCAGCGATTGCCAACGTGCATTGAGTGCCATGCCGTCTTTCGATGTCAGCCACAAATCCCAGGCTTTGCCCCAGCGCGCGTGATCGCTGGCCAGAAACTCAACGAAATCATAGGGCCAGGGGCGCTGCAGGCTTTGATGCGAAAACAGTGGGAATTGGCGAACAAAAACCGGATCGACATCGTTCTTTTTAGCCCATTCAAAGTAGTCGTCGATCATCGCTTGGTAATCGTCGAGGCTGACACCGTCATTGAGCTTGCATAAATTGGCCTGAATATTAAAAGGCTGTTGCACGTTGATGCCATCGATCGTGTGATTGTCAGCTGAGGCCATGGAGTTGGCCAAGAGCGCCAGTAGCGCGAGCGAGAGTCGCGCTGCATTAAAAAGATTCATGTTGTCTCCCCTTTGTGGTTTTTGTTTATGAGCCTCTCGTCAAAAACGGAGGCCTTGTCCGGAAAAAAACTATCAGATTAAAAATTCGGTAGGATGAAATTTTTATGAACATGAGTGTTGCAAAAACGCAACGAGAGGCTCCAAGCTTGTTACGTTTGGGTAAACGAGCTTGGGCGCACCAAGAAATAGAATACCGCTCCGCTAGCGATGATGATCGCGGAGATCAGTGCCTCTGCAGGCCGCTGAAATACAACATAAATTAACGTCCAACCTGTAATCCCCAGAAACACGAGTGGTGTGAGGGGATACAGCGATACTTTGAAAGGACGCTCCAAATTGGGGTGCTGCCACCTCAATATGAACAGCCCCAAGACAGTGGCAAACGTATTCAGCGCCATGGTTGCGCCCGAGAACACCAGTATTTGCTCAAAAGACGCTGTCCACAGAAAAAACAGCGCAGTGCACGATTGCACCAGTATGGCGATAAACGGAATGCCGTCGGCATTTTCGCGTGCCAACATGGCAAACAGCGGGTAATCCTCACCAATGCGGTGCAGGACACGCGGACCGGCGAGAATCATGGCGCTGACGGTCGAAATCAGTAGCAGCGCGAGGAGCAGTCCCATCAAGCTGCCTACAGTAGGCCCAAATGCGGACTCCGCGGCGATCACGCCGACCTCGACCTTTCCGGCCATCGCATCCATGGGCGCTACCGCCAAGAACACAAAGTTGAGCAGGCAATAAAGGGCTGCCACTAGCGCGGTGCTGACTCCCAATATCCAGGGCAGGCTCCGTTGCGGGGCAGACAGTTCACCGCTGATATAGGTCGCCGCATTCCATCCCGAGTAGGCATAGTTGACGTAAATGAGCGATACCGCGAAGGCACCACTGCCGAGCAACGTCGTCGCTTCATTAGTCCAGCTGAATTCTGATTCCCTTGGGTCAGGCCCTAGAACCAAAGCGGTGACTGAGAATCCGATGATCAGTAGCACTTTTAGAAGGGTGAATCCCGTCTGTGTGATCCCGCTGTGGCGATGCGTGCTGCAGTGGGCGGCCGTGAGGCCCGCGATGATAATCGTTGCGAGCCAAACGGGATCGACCGTGATGCCACTCGCGTTGAGATAGGCGCCGAATGTCAGGGCTGCCAGTGCAGTGGGGGCGGCGAAACCTACTGTGGCGGATACCCACCCAGAGATAAACCCCGCACAGGGGTGATAGATTTCAGTGAGAAAGTGATATTCACCGCCCGATCGTGGCAAAGCCGCCCCGAGTTCCGCATAGCTCAGGGCACCGCAAAGTGCCGAAAGACCGCCCACCAGCCACAGCATCAGGATGACGGGAGCCGACTGGATTTCGATCAACTGAAAGCCGAGGCTTGTGAATACGCCGGTACCCACCATGTTGGCGATGACCACTGCGGCGGCGACTTTTGGGGAGTAGTGTGACAGTTTGAAAACCCAGAGTGCTAAATCATGATCTCGATCTAGGCCGAAATCAGAGTGCCCATCGTACGGGAGACAGATTAGGTGCTAGCGAAGCGTTCGGGGGAGAACCCCGCCGAACGCCTGCGGTCTGTCGCGCGCTGACCTTATTTATAGGTCACTTTGTGGACGATCTGATGATCGACCATCGTGCGAATTTCCTCATAACCCTTGGCAATCGCATCCAACTCCTCTTCGTCATCTGCGAAGCGCTCAGTGAGGATCTCGTTGACCTTGTTCCATTTCTGTTCATTGGGCTGGTAGGCCGCCATATTGGGATATTCGACCTGCAGCCAAACGTTCGGGGAATCTGCGGCCGTCGAGACCAGAATGGTGTAGTCGTTCACGTAGCCCAGCTCCTTCTGAACCTCCATGCTGCGCACCCATGTTCTCTCCAGTCTCACCAGATACTCATCAAGATAGTTACCTTGCACTGAGATCACGGTGTGTTCGATAACTTCTTCGCTGAGAGAATAGTCCTCCCAGATCTCGGCTCGCGTAAACGAACTGACCAATAACAATGCCCCAGCTAACAAAGACAGTCGAAACATGCTTAACCCCCGGTGTTGTCGTTAAAGTCACGTCTGGTGGCAGCACCAAACAGCGAAGTTGTAGCACTGATCTCCGCAATTGGGTAGCGTTCCGGCATGTTGCGTGTCACGTGAAACCGGGCTGCTTTTTTATCCCACCCAGCCGACCAGCCAAAAGGTGAGCATACCCGTGACCAAAGAGAGAATGTGGTTGCCGGTCAGCTTGGCGACGAGCGCCGCGGCCATCAGACCAATTACCTCAGGTAGCCCTGCAACAAGTTCGCCGTCGGTGTTGGTCAGCATGGACACGACGAGCGCGCCCATGACTGCGGGCGCAACGTACTCCAGTGCCCGCAGGAGCGATGGCGGAAAGGCGTAACGCGCCAAGGCAAAGATAAAGAAAGCCCTCATGAGGTAGGAGCCGATCCCGGTAACAATGATTGCTGCGGTAATCATGGCCTTCGCAGCCTTTGTACAAGCATCATAAGCGCGACGCTGATCACCACCGCCAACAGAAGGCCCGAGCGGTTGGGTAATGCGGCCAGTAAATAGGTAATGCCCATTGCGATGACTGCTGCGCCCATTTTGTCGCGGCGATCACTTGCCGCGATCATCAAACTCATGAATAAAACAGGCGCCGCAAACTCGACCCCCCATTCGGATGGAATCGACGGACCCAGAATGACGCCCATTGCAGTGCAGACCATCCAGAGCGACCAAAAGGTAAAGCCGGCGGCGAGAAAATAGCGTCTGAAGGTGATGGGATCCGAAATAGGTTTGATCTGACTCAGCACGAAAACCTGATCTATCAATACATAAGGGCCCACCCAGCGGAACCACCCGGGTTGATTCTGGAATCGCGGAGCCAGTGTGACCGAGTAGAGCATATGGCGAGCACCGACGATCAACGCAGCGCTGACGGCAGCGGCTACCGATGCACCCTCACCAAGCAACGTGAGCAGGGTAACCTGTATCGCTCCACCAAAAATAATGGGCGACGATGACCAGCCCAGCCATTGGGGTATCCCCGCATTGGCGACAACCACTCCGAATACAAAAGCGAAGGGAATGGCGGGTATAAACAGGGGTAGCGCGTCGAATGAACCTCTTAGGGTGGTGGAGGTAAGGGAGGTTTGCATTGTCGTTGTGATCCGTGTGGTGGCCGGGGTGAAGTGCCCATAAACTCGAAGCGCCCATGGTACCGGCATTGAGGCGCTGGACATACGCGGAAGCCTGTCACCTTTTGCGCTTTCAAATCTTGTCCGGGCGGGATTACATCGAGGTTTACACGAGAAGGTATCAGAGCCGATATGGCAGGGTTCAGTGCCTCTGTTCTGGAGGCGATTGGCAATACGCCCATCGTGGAACTCAATCGTTTTGGCGCAGGGGTGAGCCCCTCGTTGCTGGCGAAGCTGGAGTTTACCAACCCCGGTGGCAGCATGAAGGATCGTGCAGCCCTCGGCATGATTGAGTGGGCAGAGCGTGAGCACGGACTAGTCCCCGGTGCTGAGATCATTATCTCTACCTCGGGAAACCTGGGTATTGGTATGGCCATGATCTGCGCTGTGAAGGGTTACCGGCTGGTCTGTCTGGTTGACCCCAAACTCAATCCGTCTACAGAACGCAGTTTGGAATTGCTGGGCGCTGAGCTGATAAAAGTTGCCGAGCGGGATCACACCGGCGGCTATCACCTGACCCGTCTCGAGCGCCTGCAGACATTACAAGTCGAGCGTCCCGAGGCGATCTATCTTGACCAGTACGATTCACCTGCAGCGATCGAGGCACATCGCATGTCCACAGGGCGGGAAATCCTCGAACAAACGGGTGGGGAACTCGATGCCATGATCATGGTGGCTGGCACGGGTGGCAGCGCCATGGGGGTGGCCCGGTGGTTACGGGAGCACTCGCCAAAAACGGAAATCTGGCTGGTGGATGAGGTCGGCTCGCTGGCTTTGCCTGGTAGTGAGGATCCAAAACCGCGGTTCCTAAACGGAATGGGAACCAGTATCCAGCCGGCTAACTATGCCGGTGCCTCCTTCGATCAGTTTGTAGACCATGTTGTGTATATCGAAGCCGGGGAAGCAATTTCGACGGCCGCTCAAATTGCGCGCTCCGAGGGCATCCTTATGGGGGGGTCAGGGGGAGCGGCATGTCATGTTATGCGAGAGCACGTTGCCCCGCGGTATGGCGAGGGTGCGCGCCTGCTATCGCTCATCCCCGACCACGGTAGCCGCTACACTCAAACCCAGTTTGATATGCAATGGCTTGACGAGATGGGTATCGACGTGCCGGCACTCAGCCCTGGCGAGGGGGCGTGACACTGGGCAGTACATTATTTCTGAGTCAGCGGGATGTGATGGCTGCGGGCGCGACCGACCCGGAATGGGTTGGAAGCGTGTTGGAGCAGGTATTCCTGCTGCACGAGCAACAGGCTTTTACTGCGCCCCCCAGTAGCTTTCTGAAAAGACCCGAGTGCCCGCACGTGGCCGATAGGATCATCGGACTATCCGCTCACGTGGGCGAGCCTTTCAACATGGAAGGTATGAAATGGATCGCGAGCTCGCATGTTAATCCTGACTTCGGGCTCCCACGGGCGAATGCCGTGATCGTGTTGAATGACCCGGTTCATCGGCTTCCGGTGGCGATCATGGAAGGCGCCCTGATTAGCGCCATGCGCACAGCAATGGTGCAGGCATTGGCGGCGCGATATCTCGCCAGAGAGGACTCGGAGTCGATCGGTCTGGTGGGCGCAGGTCGGATCGGCGCGTTGACCCTGTGGGCGCTGGCGTCTTGGTTCCCGCAAATCACGACCTACCGCGCTTATGATCAAAGCGCGGAGCGACTCAACGCCTTCGTGGCACATATGGCAGCGCAGGGTATTACCGTAACAGCCGAATCGAGCTTTCAACGCGCGTTGAGTGATGCCGACATCGGCATTGTGGCGACCACAGAATCCGAGCCCTACGCGACCGAGGCTGAGTTTAAACGTGGCTCGTTATTTATGAATGTCTCGCTGATGGATCCGACCTTTGAGCTGGTTTCCGCGGCAGATAAAATCGTCGTCGACGATTGGCATCAGAGCGTTCACTCTGACCGTGTGCTGGCGCGGATGCATCGGGAGGGTTTGGTGACGCGTGACACGATTCACGGCGAGTTCGGCGCAGTAGTGGCGGGACACATTGCCGGACGCGAGAGGGATGACGAGAGAATTTTCTGGAATCCCTTTGGCCTGGCGATTGAAGATATTGCCGTCGCATCAGCTTTGTATGAGCGGGCTCTGGCTAAAGGTCTGGGCCAGCATTTGAATCTGGTCGATGAGGAGTGGGAAGTCCTTTTTTGATCACTCACCCCTTTGATCACAACCGCATCCAATTTTTGGATGTGCTCCGTGGTGTGGCGCTGTTCGGCATCCTGATGGTCAACGTATTCAGCTTTGGTGCCGATATCCCCGCCTGGAAAGCCAAGCCTGATCAAACGATCTGGCTTCTCAAGCATCTGATTTTTGAGACCAAGTTTTGGATGCTCTTCAGCGTGTTATTCGGAATGGGTTTTTATCTGCAAGCTCAGTCGAGCGCATACCACATCACCCAGTCCATCAGACGCCTGAGCATTCTCATG
>Ga0181568_10003243_pt1 | contig 14729 bp, 2 predicted proteins | sample 101ome_20_FD_133758 | JGI IMG/M metagenome (GOLD analysis project Ga0181568, IMG submission 133758) | Coastal salt marsh microbial communities from the Groves Creek Marsh, Skidaway Island, Georgia - 101404AT metaG (megahit assembly) | ecosystem: Environmental > Aquatic > Marine > Intertidal zone... | reverse complement strand
GTGGTTGAAAAAGAAGTGGCCGTCCTGATCGTCCTCGTCCGTCGGCATCGCTGCGCCGTTGGCGCCGTGGTGCGCCGGGTCGTGGGTGATGAGGTCCCGGGCGCGGTTGAGGAGGAGGCGGGCACAGCCACGGTGCGCCGTGTGCCCCCAGGTCTCCTGGATGCGCTGCCTGAACATGCCCTTGGTGCGCTTGGCATCGTCGTTGTAGTACGAGACGTGGGTCCGCCAGGTCGTGTTTTCTTCCCAAACGATTTTCTTTCGCTTAGTGTCTAAGCAAAAAATCATGGACATGCAGAGCTACCTCCTCCTCGGCGACGTAGGTGGCACCAAGGCCCAGCTTGAGCTCCGGCGCTGGGACCCGGAAATGCTCACCATCGATGATGATGACCCGCCCCTTGCTTTCACGCGCACGCGCACCGTGGACCACCCCTCGGTGCAGGCCATCGTCGAGGCGTTCCTTGCCGAGGCCACACCCGCCCTCGCCGCAACCAACGGGCGCGTGCGCCTGGGCGTGCTGGCCGTTTGCGGCCCTGTCGACGCCACGGGCCGCGCAGACCTCATCGGCCCGCACTTTGGGGCGAGCGGGTGGGTCGTCGAAGCGGGGAGCCTTGGCGCGGCGCTGGGCTTCGAGGTGGCCATCATAAACGACTTTGAGGCCGTGGGGACTAGCCTCCCGGTCGTACCGCGGGCCGAGCGCGCCGTCCTTCACGCTCCCAATATGACATCGTCATGTGGTTCTTTGTCGGCGTCGTCCGCGGGGGCCACGGCCGCTGGAACCGAGGGTGATGTCTTCGCGTGCCTTGGGCCAGGGACGGGCCTTGGGGAGTGCTTCGGCGTCTGGCAGTCGACGGACGGAGGCGGTAGCGCCGGCGGCAGCGGCAGCGGCTGTGCTGGGGAGCAACTGGCCCGCCGCGGTCACTACAAGATATGCTGCTCCGAGGGCGGCATGTCTGATTTCGCCGCTCGTACCGCCGACGAGTGGGCATGCAAGCGCTGGCTCGCCGCGCGCGCCGAGGCCCCACCGCCCATGGCGACCCCGCCGCTGCCACCACCGTGGGCCCTAAGCGGCGGCGACGGCTTCGTCGAGGTGGAGCGCGTTGTGAGCGGCGCCGGCATCGCCAACTGCTACCGCTGGGCCGTGGCCGCCTTCGGACCGGTCGAAGGGGTGGACGAGGCGGTGGCCGCCGAGGTGGCTGCGTCCCCGGAGCCCGCCGGCGTCATCGCCCGGCACGGGAGCCCCACCACCGTGGCCCATAAGGGAGGGGACGGTGGGGCTGGGGCGGTGGTGGAGGTGCCCCCGCGGTGCGGCCTCTGCAGGCGGGCCGTCGACATGTTCCTCTTTGCGCTCGGGGGCGAGGCGGCCAACCTCGCACTTCGCTACCAGGCCACGGGCGGCGTCTTCATTGCCGGCGGGGGCGTGGGCCCGAAGCTACTCTTTGGGTTGCGGCGCGCCACCGAGCTCGGCCACTGCGCCGCGGCTGGCGGCGGAGGGGGCGATGCTGCTAGCTGCCAGTCCCTGGTGGTTGCAGGGTACCTCACAAAGGTCCGGAGCTGGCCCGCCTACGCTGCAACGTGCCCCTTGGTGGCCGTCGCCACGAGCGGAGATGCGCTTGCGCTGCAGGGCGTGGCTGAGGTCGCCGCGCGGCACATGCGGGCTAGGGGCGCGGCAGCCCGGTAGTGCGGGCCGAGGTCGAGAGAAGGTTAACCGCTGCACGCGGAGGAGAGGCGGCAGGTGCGGTCACAGGCGGGTGAGCTGAGCAAATTTGAGCAAGCCCGCGCGTCTGCCGCCGCCCTCGCCACCGCCGACCAGCGACCTCCACCCGCCGCCTTCGAATAGCCAACTTAAGGGCTGGGGGTTGGTTGCTTTGCCCTTTGGGCGCACTTGGCCGCCGTAAAAGCAGCTAATTATTTAAAACAGAAAACAGGCGCCTGAAGCCTTAACTTAACTAACCTACGGCTTAGGGGGGGAGAGACAGCAGCCAGGGCCACGGCGGGTTAAGTTTAGGCCAGCAGGCCAGGGACCGCCCCCTAAACACCAACACCGCAGCACCTCTCCGTCGTACTCCAAGTGCAAGCCCAGCGCCACAATCCTTCATCTTACTTGTTTGGCGCAGCTCGAGGTGCCCGGCTGCATGTTGAATGCTGGATCCACCCGGGTCTTTCTCTCTCGTATCTCTTCTCTCCCTCCCTCTCTTTCTCTCTCAGTAGTCTCCTTGCATCTGCGTTTATTTTGTGCTGTTCTTTTCATGCGTTGGGCACGTGTTGCCCCTGCAACAGTCAAGTGGAGGCGTGCCACGTGGCCCATGCGCCGAGGGTGCTAGGCCATGTCTTGCCCGGGCTGAGCCTGCTGCTGCGCCGAGGCGTGGCGCTGCAGGTCTACGAGGTCGGCGATGCGGTTGCTGGTATCCTCAGTGGTCTTCTCGATGCGCTTGCGGAGGTCCTCGATGGCGCGGTCTGTGGCCGATGCCATGGCGTTGATCTTCGAGAGGATGGTCGGGAGCGTGGCCTTGTCCTTCACCTTGCCCTGGATGGCCCGCGACTTCTTGATCGGCATACAGCGCGGCGAGTTCTTCTCGAGAAACGGGGCCACGTGCATCTCGGTGCCGCTGTAGAGGGTGCGGTCCTTGTCCCGGAGGTAGATCTTGAGCCAAATGTACTGCCACATGTTGTGGTCCTGCTTGATGTGGTCAATGTATCGCACGCCGAACTGCTCGAAGTCCTCCGGCTCGATGTCGCAAATAAAGCACGACGCACGGAGGTCCGAGTCCACCTCATTGCGGTCCGAACGCATTTGCGCGAACGTGTCGATAATGATACCGCTCACGATGGCCGTGATGACCAGGTTGATCAAAAAGTAGTATAGGAACCCAAAAACCGTGGCCTGGACCGTGGACACGGCGCCGTCGTTGTCGTTAAAGATGAGCGGGTTGATTACTCCATAGTCGATGTGCAGCAGAAGCCAGTTCTTGAAGTCGCCGCCGCAGTAGCCCTCCTCCTCGGCGTCGGGACCGCACGCCGTGTGGTCCTCGAACATGTAGTCTAGGTTCTTGCTAAAGGCAAAAGCGGCGAACATGTAGAGGAGGATGACCATGAAGAGAACGGTGACGATCACCTGGTCCAGGTTGAAGGTGAAGCTGCGGATGACTTTCTGCATCGTCGAGTTCATGCGTACCACGTCGACCAACGACACGGCGAAGAACAAGGAATCGACGAAGAGCCCGAGGAACGAGATGCCCGCAAATGCAAGGTGGTACGCTGCGCGCCAGTCCGAGTTCACGAAGAAGTAAAAGAGCAGCAGCGGCCGGGGCAGCGAAAAGCTGAAGCGGTTTGCCGCGGCGGAGCCGTTGCTTGAGGCGCTGCCGCCTGCGCCGCTGCCGCCGCCGCCGCCGGCCTCAAATCCGAGCCAGCGGCCTACCGCGTTGGAGCAGGTTGCGTGGAGGACCCTGTTAAGGAAGCGGTCGCGGACGACGAAGACGCCGTCGGGGTTGTCCTGGAGCTGCACGACGACGTGGCGCCAAGCGGAGGCGACGGCGTAGCTCACGAGCAGCAGGCACGCCGCCACGAAGTGCAGCAGCGGCAGCGTCGTGTACTGGATGAGCGTGTAGCCGATGATCTTGTTCCCCTTGTCGTTGTACCGGAAGGTCGCCAGCAGCACGACGTTGATTAGGATGCTTAGGGCGAGCGTGACCTTGCCCAGGAGGTCGGAGCGGCGGCCCAGCTCGGCTAGGACGGGCCAAACGCCGCGCTGCCCTGCCAGCTGCATCAGCATGAACTCGTGCTCCAGAATGTCGATCAGCACCTCGCCCTCCTCCAAAAAGTTCTTGATCTTTTCGTCCGGGTTGCCGCGCTTGGAGACGTCGTCGGGGTAGAGGATGAGGTCGCGCTGGTGCTGCACCTCGGGCCGGGACCAGCACTTGGCCACGATGGTGGGTACGGGGAAGTACAGCACCGTGCATTGGTCGTTCTTGCCCAGCACCTCGACGCGGCCCACGCGGGGGATGCGGGCCGCCCCGGTTGTGTGGTGCAGCCCGCGAAGCTTGCACAGGGCGTGGAAGTCGGCCTTGAAGGCCGGGCCCATGACGCCCGTGTCGGACATGGACTCGACGAGGATGTGGTACTGCACCGCCATGGTTGTCACCTCAGACACGCGGTTCCGCGCCGCGTTCATGGGCGAGAGCCCACGCGCGGTGGCCTCGACCTCTTGCATCACGCCCAGCCAGTTAGCGGCGTTCCCGTACATGATGCCCATGTCCCAGTTCTGCTTCACGTTGTCCACGACCTCGGGAACCACGTCGCCGCCCTCGATCAGCGACTGGATAAAGACCACTAGCGCCGCCTCCAGCTCGAAGCAGTCCGCGGTCAGCACCTCGATGTCGCTGTAGACGTTGCGGCTCGGCTTGCGCAGCTCGCGCTTGAAGCGCCACTCGCCGTGCTTGGAGCCCTGCTGGGGGCGCCACTTCTCCTCGATGTTGGCCTTGACAAACTCCTGCTTGTCCCGCACCCAGCCGCCCTCGCGGTTCGAGTCGTCAAAGTCCGACCGAGCCTCGCGCCGCTCGTCGTCGGAGTGCACCGCCAGGCTTCTCAGATTTCCCCCTATGCTTCCGCGCAGGTTGTCGCCCACGGACGAGCGAAGGTTGCGATGGTCCCCACCGCGGGGGGGCGAGTGGCTGCCACCACCGCCGCGGGCCGGCGAGTGGCTCCCGTGGCCGTCCTGCTCTTGGAGCTTAAGCGGCCCCAAGAGCGCCACCTGCGTCGCCAGGTCGTCGCCGTAGCCACCGCCGCCGCTTCCACCGACGCCGCCGCTGGAGAATCCTCCGGCCCGGCCGCGCTGCTTCTTCTCGTGGTCCATGCGCAGGCGGAAGAGCAGGTAAAGCAGCGCCGGGTCGTTCCCCACCCAACGCTGGCCGGGTGCGCTGGCCTTGCCAAAGCTGAGGTTGTATGACCGCTGCGCGTCGTCTTCGAGCGAGGCCTGACCGCCGACCGCCGCCGACCCGAGTAGGCTCGTGTCCGTGAGGATGCTCGTGGACAGGTCCTCCCCGCACGAGCGCCAGAGCTTCTTGAAGAGCTTGATGTCCGTCGAGTCCTTCGCCTCGACTTTTTTGGCCTCGGCCTTGGCCGACCGGAAGGAGAGGGTCGACGCCGTGCGTCCGTACATGGTGGCGGGACGCACCTTCTTGCTCTCGAGCGGGGGCGCGTCCTGCCGCAGTTGCAGCGCCCCGAAGAAGCCGAAGAGGGCCGGAAAAGTGTTGCAGATGCCCGTGCGCACCAGGGCCAGCTGATTGGACACGCAGGGCCCGGCGCAGAACTCCTGCATGGTGCGGAGGCACTGCACGAGCACAGGCAGCACGATGCGCAGCTTGGCGTAGCCCACCATGCGGTGCCACGCCACGATGCGCGTACGCCCGAAGGCCGCGGCGGTCGTGGCGGCGCCGCCGACGCCAGCGCTCGCGTTGAGGGGCTCGTGGGCTGCGCGCGTGCCCGGGCTGAGGTTGGCGTAGCCCGCGACCGGGGGCGCGTACTTTGAGTTGAAGTCCTTGTCGTCGAGTAGCTTGAACTCGCCCTCAATGTTCTCGAAGAGGGCTAGGTAGAACGAAGCCACCTCCTTGACGATGTTCACCGTCTCGGTGACGGAAGGCTGCACGAGCATGAACTCCTGGTGCGCCGTCTGGTGGCCCTCAACTAAGTTCTGGATGAACTTGAGGAGCTCTGATGCTTGCACCTTGGCGCGCTCCATAGAGGCGAGCTGGCCGGCGTTCTTAAGATCCATGTTCGGGTTCACGAAAACGCGGCGGAAGGCGCGCAGCTGCATCTGGAGCGAGCGCAAGAAGCCCTCCTCCTTGTGGGACTCGAAGGACATCTTCTTCGCAATGAAGACCTCAAAGAAGCGCCGCTGCACCTCGTAGTTCCCACCCTCCATCAGCGCGTTCCCGAGCTCGTTGGCCTGGGGAACTAGGGCCGCGTAGTACGGGTTCAGCTCGTTTCCACCCACCGTGTAGCCCAGGGACACGAGTGCCATGACCGCTTCGGGGCCGCCCAGGTTTATGAACGCGCACTGCACCAGCTTCTGCACGAGATCTGCATCTTGGATGCGCCGCGAGAGCTCTGACTGCGCGGCGGTGGGGCTCAGCGCGAAGGTGGCCTCGAGCGCCTCGCGCTGGGACGCCATGAGGTGTTGCATCGCCTCGGCCAGGTAGATATCACACGCCATGAAGTCGTTGGAGAGGTACCCGCAGAGGTGCGACAGGAGCGCTTCCATGTACCGCCGAGACTGCCCTGTGAACGTGTCAAAGGCCTGGCCCCGCCAGGTCGCCTCCTGGATCACAAGCTGCTGCTCGAGCGACTGCCCCAGGGGCTTGGCGCGGTCCGTAAACGACGCCAGGCGCCTCAGGCCGATTCCGCCGCCGGCGCGCGCTCCGTAAACGCGTGCGCGCGCTGCCTCCTCCGCCTCACGCGCGACGTTGCGCTCGGCGGCGGCGTCGATCCGCTCGAAGTCGAAGCCGCTCGCCTCGAGGGCGTCGCCCACGCTCAGCCCCCCCGTCAGCGCCGCCAGCTGTGCGCCGAGCGTCGACCGGGACCAGAGGCCCTCCGCGCCCCGGCCCAGCCCCGAGCTGGGGGTGCGGCCAGCCGCGGCGCCGCCGTTTCCGCCCGCATCACCGCCGTCGCTTCCGCCGCCGAGGCCAACGGCGTGGACCGCCTCGTGGGCGTGGGCACGGATGTAGAGCATGATGTGATTGCGCAGCGCGTCGGTGAAGACCTCGAAGAAAGGGTCGGCCACCGGATCAAGGAGTTTGTCCACCTTGACGGCCACGAGGTTCTTGGGGTTGCTCTTGCTAGAGAGGAGCCCGGGCGCCGCCTGTTTTACGGTGCGGTCCCCGACCGAGTCGAGCGTCTCGAGGAGGCAGTGCACGAAGTGCGGCATCGCGCCTTTCACAGCGGCCTTCTTGCGGCGCGTCTGGATAACGTCCTCGTCCTCGTCGCCCATGACACCCTCGCGCTCCATCTGCAGCACCGTCGCTTCGATGCGCTGCCGGCTCGCGTGGATCCGCACGCAGAGGTCCGACTCCGGGTCCACCATGAGCTCGTCCCCGAAGCGCGCGTCCTCGTGCTCCCCCACCGTGCGCCGCAGGGCCGCGTCCAGCGCCTCGTACACGCCCTCGCGCGCGTTCTCCCAGCGCAAAATCTTGTCCACTCGGCCCAGGCGGGCGAGGTTGTGGGCGATGCTCGACTTGCGCGGGTGCCGGGCACAGGTCCGAAGGAGCGACGGCCCCGCATCCTCCTCCTCGGCGCCGCCGCCACCGCCGCCGCCGCCGCCGCCACGGGGCGTGCGGGGCGTGCCTGGGCCGTGCCGGTCCACAGACGTCGAGTGGGACGAGTCCTTGTCCGAGTCCTTGGAGCTTGACCGCTCCCGCGGGCTCGGTAGAACGAGGCCCCCGCCGCCGCCGCCCTTGGCGACGGCGGCGTTGACGTGCATCGCGGTCTGCACGCTATCGGCCATGGACGAGCGAAGCTGGTCACCCTGGCCGCCGACGCCGCCACCCGTGTCGACGAGCGGCCAATCGCCGCTGAAGAAGTCCTTCAAGAAAGGCAGCACCACGTCTACCACGACGTTCTCAAAGTCCTTCTCCTCCTCGCACAGGAGCTCACTGTCAAAGTCCTCTTTCTGGAGCTGCAGCAGCAGGCGCAGGTAGCGGTTAAGCTCGCCAAAGCGGGCAAGCAGCGCCTCCTTGTTGCGGTGGAAAAACATGTCGCTGTCATCGTCGCCCATCTCGTCAGCCTGCGCCGCCGCGTCGCCACCCCCCGTCAGCGCGCTGTTCGTGGCGAGAGAGCGGCTGAAGTAGATGCCGTGCATGCACCGCAGGAAGACGCCCTGGAGCGCCACTTGCTTGGACGCCAGCCCCTGCATCATCGAGGCCTCGGGAATGAAGCAGGCGCACCACTGCTCCACCATCATGTTGTCGCCCTTGGCGAGCATGCCCAGGATGTCCACGAACTTGAGGTGGAACGCAAGGTGTGTCTCCGCGGGGAGCGCCCGGCACTTCAAATGGTACTTCTTCCACGCGTGAACCGTGTCAAACTTCCTCGGCGGCCGCGACTTGAGCGTATGCCGCTCGTACTCGCGCTCCACGCGCGTCACGTCGTAGAGGCGAGGCACCGCGTCGCCGCCGAAGTCGCCGCCGCCCGCGTCCACGCTGTCCCCAACGTACGACTCGCGGATGCTGCCGCCGTGGGCGCCGCCGCTTGCACCCACAGGGGCGTAGGCAGCAGCGGCGGCGCGCACGCGGGCCGGGTCGACGAAGAGGAAGGCCGCCACAAGGAGCGCGTCCGCGCTCACGTCCCCTCTGCCGCCGCCGCTGCTGCCGCCGTCGCCGCCGTCCTCGGCCGCCGCCGCCGCTGCGTCCTTGCGTCTCGAGGCGCTGCGCAAGGCCGCGGTGGCCTCCTCGGAGAGCTCAGCGGAGGTGATGACGAGCTGCTTCTCCATGAGCTGTGCCACGAGCTCCTGCCGCGCCGTGATGGGGCCCTTATCCGACTCAATCACCGCCGCGAGCAGATCTGTCAGGGCCGACGCGCGGGACCAGTCCGCGCCTTGCCCGCCGCCGCCTTGGCCTCGGGGCGCCGAGGAGGCCTTGAGCCCCGCGTTGGAGGAGGCCAGCATGGCCGCGGCCATCTTGGCACTGACGTCGTCGGCGCTGCGGTCGTCCACGGCCATGGCCTCTTTCACGGTGCTGAAGAGCATGTTGACGAACATGGCGACGTTGGCCTCTTCGAGGAGCATGTTGCAGGGGTCGTTGTCCACGAGAATCTCCCGCAGGAGCAGGATCACCTCGGTGCCGCGCCAGAACTGGAGCAGCTTGAGGATGCGGCCCAGGTCGGTGGGGTTGGTGAGGAGCATGGAGTTGTCGTTGTGGTCGAAGACGAAGTAGAAGAGGAAAACCACGCAGGCTTTGACCACCTCGACCTGCTCGCTCGAGAGGGCCTTGTCAAAGTCCTCCTGGCTCCGCACCGTCGAGAGCAACTGCCCGAGAAACTCGAGGACGGGCGTGTGCACAGCCTGCTCCGCCAGCATCTGCTGGTTCATCTCCTCCATCTCGTGCCGCTTGGGCAGGCCCCGGATGAGTGGGTGCGTGCCGTACTCGTCCAGCACGCGGATGCGCTCCTCGAGGCTTTTCGCGCCGCCGCCGCCGCCCTCGGCGTCCGAGTCGCTCGTGGCGTCGCCGCCGTCGTCCCCCGTGGTCGCGGAGGGCACCTTGTAGAGCGGCGTCCAGGTAAGGTTCGTCAGGCCCACGAGGCCGGGCGACTGGAACGGGTCGTGGAAGAGCACCGACACGAGGTCCTGCAGATTTTTGAGGCGCTTGCGCGTGGCCTTGGCGCGGCGCACGGGGTCTTTCCCGCTCGCTGCCCCGCCGACATACGGGTGCGCGAAAAGCTGGAGGTGGCGCTGGAGCTTAAGGCGCCGCTTGGAAACGAACTTAAGCGTGTCCTTGTCCTCCTCCTCCAGCACCAGCGTCGACCGGATGAACCGCGACGTGAGCTCCACGCGGCGGTTGAAGTGGCGGTGCAGCACGCGCACGGCGGTCCCGGTAATGGTCTCGTCTTCGTACAGCACCAGATCGAGGAAGGCCAGGCCGCGCTTCTTCTGGCGGTTTATGTTCTTGGGCGAGGCCATGAAGTCGCCCAGAAGGCGGTCGTGGCCTGTCTCCTCGAGCACCTTCAGCAGCTCCACGAACTCGCGCCGGCACTCCTTGCGGAAGTCGAGCCAGGCCCGGTCGCTTATGTCCCGGTGCTCCAAGTAACGCGACGCATCCGACGAAAGCGCGTCGTCGTCGTCGTTCCCAATCACGGCCTCCCGCGCGTCTTTTTTCCTGGGCGGCGGGGCCTTCTTGGAGGCGGCCATCTCCACGGCAGAACCCTTGGCCACCTCCTGAGCATGCGCAAAGGACGGGTTCACAAAGTCCGACATGACGCTGCCGTCACTGGACAGAGTTGGCCGAAGTGCGCCAATCGGGGTGCTTACCAAGTCACCGCCCCCGCCGCTGTCGTCGTCCTTGGCCTCGTTTTCGCCCCCGTCGCCGCCGTCGTCGCCGCCGTCGTCCGAGTCGTTGCCGCCGTCGTCGTTGGCATCCTCAGCCGCGGTCGGAAGGAAGCACACGTCCTCGATCTTGCTCTTGTAGCACCGCTGAAACACGTTCCAGAGCGAGTTCAGACGCAGGTTCTGGTTGGTGCTGATGGAGAGGTTCCAGATGTCGAGGATGGCCTGGTGAATCGCCAACTTGGCCTTCTGGAGCACGCCGTCCGTAGCGTTCTTCTGAAGACAGCCGTAGGCCCTCCCGAAGTGCTCCTCCGCGAGCGCCGGGTCCTCCGCCAGCGCCTGCCACGAGCCGCCGCTGTCGCCGGGGCTCGCGTCCTTCCGCGGGTCCAGCGACGCCTGCAAACGCTTCAGGTGCACACGCACGCTCTCCACCGCGTCCATCGGGCCCGACAGGCCGCCGCCGCCCTCGAAGCCGTCGCCGTCGCCGTCGCCCTCGGCAGCCGGGACGAGGACGAAGATGCACTCAGCGGGGTTGGGCCAGGCCTCGTCGCGGGCGAGCACGCGGTTGGAGTGCGCCACCACCACGCGGACCTCGAAGCCGTGGGGCACCGCGGGCGGGTGGTTCTCGTCCACCTCCTTGCGAAACGCGGGCGGCACCAGGGCGCTGCCCCCCGCGGCCAAGATCGGGCAGGCACCGCCGCCGCCACCAAAGGCGAATCGGAGAACGGGGGCGACGGAGCCGTCGACGCCCGCAACGGCCGCGTCGGGCCCCAGGAGTGAGACCGAACGCATGGCCTTTGTCTTGCGGTAGAAGAAAGCCTCGAGCTCCTTGCCACCCACGACGGTGGCGCAGCGGGGGAACACGTTGTAGGTGGGGGCGAAGAAGTTCATGCAGACGAGGTCCTTGACGAGGCCGAGGAAGGTCGCCACGGCCGCGAGGGCTGCTGGCCGGTCACGCAGCCCGCCCTCGTCGCGGCCCCGCTCCTCGCTCGCGGCGCGGTCCGCGGCCTTGAAGGTCCTGAAGATTATGGCGGCGAGGCGGGACCGCTGCTTGAACCCGTTGAGGTCGACGAGCATGAACTCGGCCCAGCGCGCCCGGAGGACCTTCGAGGCCCTCCCGCTCACGGCCGACGCGTACGACCGCAGCGCACGCCGCGGTTTGCCGCTCGCGTTCGCCGGGGCGCTGCCGGAGCCGCCCGCGGAGGGGGAGGAGGAGGAGGAGGAGGAGGAGGAGGGGGTGGTGGTGGAGGAGGAGGAGGCGGGGCGCACGTATAGGGTTGAGTCGGGCCACCGACCCGCCTGAGCCACGCTGGCCTGAACGAGCTGCTCAGGCCGCTGCGGGCGGAAGTAGGCCTTGCCCTTGTAAACCACGAAGCCGCCGCAGCCTTTGTCAACGCAGAAGGCCTTGGCAATCTCGAGCGTGTTAAAGGCCTTGATGTGCACGTCGGACTTGGGAAAGGCATCGGCCTCGGCGACCACAAGCCACTCGCCCCCGTCGCCGTCGTCGCCGCCGCCTTCAGACGCAGAGGCCGCGCCGCCGCCGCGGCCATCACCCTTGCCGCCGCGGGCGCTGGCGAGTCGCTGCTGCTGGGCCGCGAGGAAGTCGGGGTCAAAGGCCGCAAGCACAGCCTCGGCGTCCGCGAGCTCGGAGAGGTCGTTCAGGGCGCGCGGCTCGTCGAACTGCGTGGGCGCGGAAAAGAGCTTGTTGCTGACCTCCATGCGCACGTCCTCGAAGTCGTCCGGCACGTCCTTCTCGCCCAGCGTCCAAACCTGGAGGAAGGGCATACGAAGATAAAAAAGTAGAAGTAGTAGTAGTAAAAGAAGAAGAAGAGAGAGAAAGGAGGCGCATAAGTTGCAGGCCAAGGGACGCGGATAGAAGCAGCGAGGCCTTGGCACAAAGCACGCAACACCTAAAAAGATGCGAAAGGCGAAGGCCACGGCCTCCGCTGCGCCTCTCTTACCAGGGTGGAGTCCTCAAGTGTGGTTTCGCTGACGGCGTCGAGGAGGGCCGATTGGACGTGTAGGTTGCGCAGGAGCGTCACGAGCGCGGAGTGGAGCACCGCGTGGGCCTCCTGGAGCTGCCGCCCGGCGCTCCCGCTGCCGAGGTCGGACAGGGCGTCGAGGCCCCCGAGAATTACGTCCACGGGCAACAGCTTTTTCACGATCGCCTGGCTCGCCGCGTTGCGCCCGCTGCAGATTAGGGCCAGGAGCCGCACGGACTGCGTAAAGAAGGCCAGCTTGCTGCCGCTCAGCTTGAGGAGGGGCACCCACACGGCCGTGGCCTCCAAAGGGTCAGCGCCCCCCTGGGCGTCCGGGTCGGCGGTGTCGCGCCACTGCTCGAGCGTCAGGCCGACCTCGGGGCTAACCGGCTGGTACACCACCGCACTGCCCCCCGCCTTGGCCGCTAGCTCGGCCTTGGACAGGCCATGGAACTCGTGAACGCGGTCCGGCGTGTACTCGGGCCGCTGCTTGCCGTTGCAAGTCACCTCCACCAGCACTTGCCCACGGGCGTCGAGCTTGGTGGAGTACAGCAGGGCGCTCGTCTGGGCCGCGGCGTAGTTCGGCCCGATGAGGAGCTCCCGGACCCAGCCCTGGATGTCGGGCTCGGGCACGTTGTTTGGGGCGCACACGTCCGCCAGGAACGCGTAGAGGTCGGGGTCCGGGTCCTCGTGCTTCTCGATCTTTTCAAAGACCTTGTCCAGCAGGAACCGCACGTCGGTCTTGTAGACAGTTTTGACGCGCTTCCCCCCCCCGCCGGTGCTCGCTGCAGTGTTGGCGCTGAGGACCTCGCGGATGGGGGGCGCCCACTGCGTGTTGAGCTTATGCTTGATCATAAGGTCGATTCCCTCCACGTCCATGACGCGCTGCACCGACTTCTTGGCTCCAGAGATGGTGAGCTGGAACAGCTTGTAGGTCAGGGCCCCAACCTCGTTCAGGACGCGCTGCGTTGGGAGGTTCGACCGGAGGTACCGCCCCACACGCGGGTGGTGCAGCCTGGTTCCGCTCACGGAGAGCAGCCGCGTCACCGCCGCGCCCCGGTCCAAGCTCGTCCCGGCGCCTTCGCTCCCAGCCTCCGCGGCGGCCGCGGCGGCGTCGGCCTTCTTGGACTCGCGGCTGATGCGTGCCTCTGAGTGCCGCTTGGGCGGGGGGGTGTGCCTGCGCACGGTCGGGGGGGCGCTGAGCTTGCCGGGGGAAGAACCGCGCGCGGGGCTCTTGGCGCGGCCGAGTGCGACAGTGTGGACGGCCGCGGCGAGGCCGTGGCGGTGGCCCGGCGGCGGCGGAAGCGGCGGGGGCTGCGCGGCCTTGGCGGCCTGGTCGAGGGCGGCGACGGCGCTGTAGCAGGCCTGAGCCAGCATGAGGAGCAGCTCCACGCTGCCCCTCTCAATGAGGGCGTGCTGCTGCTGCTTGAGCGGCGTGCTTGTCACCTTTAGCGCGTCGCCCCAGCGCAGGCCCGACCGGATCCCGCACACGAAGCCGATGAGCGCGCCCACGGCGTCCCCCGCGGCCCTCACGAGGCCGATGGATGCGTTAGCGCCGGTAGGCGACGACGACGACGACCCGCCCGTCACTTGCGCCGCGACCCCCGCCCCGCGCGCCAGGGCCGCTGCCACCTTCGCGTCGTCCCCGTCCGCGAGGTCCGCGGCCACATCCAGCTGCGCCTGGACATACTCCACCAGGGCCACCAGGGCGGCGGCGTGCTTGTCGATCACGAAACAGTTGTCCACGTCGCTGGGTGCCACGGCCTGGATCTGGTACACGCAGTCGTCGGGCCGGCTGAGCGTCGTCACCAGCGCCTTTTCCTTGTCCTCGGCCTTGGCCCGCGCTGCCTCCTCCGCCAGCTCCGCCGCCTCCACCTCGTCGTAATCCACGCCGTCATCGTCGCCGTCACCGGTGGAGCTGGCGGCCACGGAGCTCGTGGCGGCGCTCCCCGCGGCGCTGTCCGTCTCGCTCGCCTCGCTGGTGGTTGCGTGGCTCGCCCGCCCCAACGCTAAGTCGGAAGCGCTCGCCGCGGTCATGTACTCGCGGGTGGCCACGTGGCAGAGCCGCGTGAAAGACAGCAAGGAGCAGTAGACGTTGGCGCCCGCGTCGGAGGCCGTCGCCCCCTGCTTTCCCGAGAGAGGTTCGTTGGAGCTCACATACTCGAAGCGGAAAAGCGTGTCCTCCGCGTCGGCCGCCGTTTCGAGCGCCGGGAGCACGGTCGCGCTGGTAGTCCCCGTCTTCGCGCCGCGACGGATGCAAAGGAACGATCCGGTGGCAAAGTGCCGGAGCCGGATGTGCTGGTTGAAGGTCACGGGCCCACCCACGGCCTCGGACTCGTTCTGGACCTCCCAGATGGACTGGATCGAGTGTTTTGACCGGGCCTTGCGCTTGGCGTTGGACGCGCGCAGCCCGACGAACATGTTGCCCCCGCCCCGGCTCCCGGTCTCGCTCGCAGTCTCAACGAAGGACCGCTTGTAGAGGGCCTCGAGCTTGGCGTTGTGGTACGCGTCGAGGGCGAAGTCGGCGCGCCGCCTGAGGTCCCCGTCGACGACGTGCCCAACGAGAAACGCCTCCTCCTCCATGTGAAAGAGCCGCATCAGGTCCCCCGCCTTGATGACATGCTCCACGGAGGCGTCGTAGCCCATGAACCGCCGCAGACGCCACGAGCTCTTCTCCTCGGACGAGTAGACGTACGCCGAGGGGGGCTTGCTGTCGCTCCCCG
>Ga0181568_10003239_pt1 | contig 14732 bp, 16 predicted proteins | sample 101ome_20_FD_133758 | JGI IMG/M metagenome (GOLD analysis project Ga0181568, IMG submission 133758) | Coastal salt marsh microbial communities from the Groves Creek Marsh, Skidaway Island, Georgia - 101404AT metaG (megahit assembly) | ecosystem: Environmental > Aquatic > Marine > Intertidal... | reverse complement strand
CCTAAAGGCGAAACAGGTGAGCAAGGTGCTACAGGTGCCCAAGGTGACACTGGTGTTCAAGGTTTAACTGGACCTAAAGGCGAAACAGGTGAGCAAGGTGCTATAGGTGCCCAAGGTGACACTGGCCCCACCGGTGCCCAAGGAGACACCGGTCTTCAAGGTATAGTTGGACTTAAGGGTGAAACAGGTGAACAAGGCGCTCAAGGAGATACAGGTGAGCAAGGTGTTACAGGTGCCCAAGGTGACACTGGTGTTCAAGGTTTAACAGGTGATAGAGGTCTAAGCGGAGCAACTGATAATTTATTCTATCAAGAAGACAGCTTCTTATCAAGCGGTACACTTTCAAACGTAGTTGCCGCTAAATTTGAAGGTTACACAAATTGGCAAACATCTACTACCGGCCTAACTTCTACTACAGCTGCCAGCAATGTAGATATGATTTTTATAGATGATTCAGCCAATATGACTAATTCTTCTGGAGGATTTACATTAACAGATGTATCAAGTACTTGGGATGCTTTAGATGGATCAGAACCGTATATCTTATCCATAACCGGAGAAGAAACAACTATAAAATATATCGTTACTGAGATTGTTGCAGCAAATGATCCATTTGGCAACAACTATTATAAATTACATACGTATTATTTATCAGGAAAAACTACTATACCCACGGGTGTAGATCTTTCATTTAGCTTGGCTCCTGCACGAGTAGATAAAGAAATTGGACACGATTATGACTTTGACGGTAATGATTCTAGTGTAAGACAAGACGGAGCAACTAATATACTTAGTGCAACTGCGCCTAATGTTTCTGTGCAAGGTATAAATATTTCAGAACTAGTTAGAGGATATATGATTTCGTATAATTTAAATTGGAGACCATGGTCAACTCCCGACAACCACTATATAGACATGGATATTTGGATGTCAAAAGATGGAACTTCTGGATATATTCAATCTTCTTGGCATGCAATAAGTCAATATAGACAACATGAATTTGAAAATCAAATGGAATCAATATCCAGAACATTTATGGTAATAGATATTGGAATAGCTCCAGGAGATACCTTACAGCTTAATGTCGCAGCTGCGCTTAAAGATGCGTCTGGTACTACTGCAACTCCAACAGATACTAATTTAGGTACCATGTATTATTCTACATTAACAATGACTCCGATATTAGTAACCGAAGTAGGCGGTAGTAGTGATATCTCTGGATTTAATATTACTACAAATAATAATCCTACTGCTCCTTCCGGAGTAACTAGAACGTTTATTTAATATTTTAATTAACTATATAAAAAAGGGGACTTAGGTCCCCTTTTTTATGAAACTAACCCCAGCTCACATATATAAGATATGTAACTGAAGCTTCGGGATGTGGCACAGTTGGTTAGCGCGCCTGCTTTGGGAGCAGGAGGTCGCAGGTTCGAGTCCTGCTATCCCGACGATCTTTGAAATGCCCGGATGGTGGAATTGGTAGACACGACAGACTTAAAATCTGTTTCGCCGAACGGTGAGTGAGGGTTCGAGCCCCTCTCCGGGTACAAATGTACAAATGATTTAACAACTTAAATAAACCAAACTAAAATGAAACAATTTATGAATAAGTATTTTTCAATAGCATTTCTTTTTATAGCAGCTGCATCTTTTATTGCGTGTAATTATGATAAAAAAGAAACACAAGTAATCATAGGAGATACTACAACAACAGAAGCAGATTCTTTAGTTTTTGTAGCCCCTGATTCTACTACAACTTTGCCCTTTGAAATCGATTCTATCAAGACAGTTAGCCAACTTCTTGATTCTTTAGCAGCTGTTCAGGTAGACTAATCTTATTTGCGCTTATAGCTCAGTTGGTTAGAGCATCCGACTCATAATCGGCAGGTCCTAGGTTCAAGCCCTAGTAGGCGCACTGCCGCCTGAAGACTGCAAAGCCCAGATCCTCTTAGTTGAGGACTGGGCTTTTCTTAGATATATACTATATGGATAAAATTACTATTTTTTTGGTTACATGTTTAATACTTATTGTGGTATTAGTATCCTGTAAAAAGCAATTTTTTAGACCATATACATGCGTAAGATGCGAAGCATTTAGAGTTGATTCGTTAGAGTTAGATCAAGTGGGACAAGACTCTTATTGTTCAGATGACCAGCAGCTTTTAGTTAACTTCCAATCAGCTTATATTAATACGTTCGATACTTTAAATGTAAATTCATTTAACAGCGAATATTGCGTTATATGTGCTTCTGATGATAACACTATAAATCATAACGGTTGCGAATGAATGATTACGAAAGAGGACAAAGAGATTTAATTAGCTATATTAAAGCACATATAATCCATATAACACAAACGTCTAAAGGAGAAGATCTCATCTTAGACGTTGCGAATTTGCTTAAAAACCTTAAGCCCTTAAAAGATATTGAGGATCAAGAATAACTTTTACAATCTTTAAGAGCTTGAGCAATTACTTGATGCATGTCATAGTATTTATAAGTTGCTAATCTACCACCAAAATAAACATTAGTTAACTTATCTCCCATCTTCTTATAAGAATTATATTTATCTCCATTTTCTCTATCATTCACGGGATAGAATGGCTCAACATCTTTATTATATTCTTGAGGAAACTCTTTGCTAACTAAAGTCTTTTTAATATGAGATCCCGGCTCATCAAAATGACGGTGCTCTATAGATCTGGTGTATGACACATCTTTACTAGTGAAGTTTATAACTGCATTACCCTGAAAGTTATCAGTTTCGTGCCATTCGTTTTCCCATCTAATAGATTTATATTCTAGTTCACCGTGCGCGTAATCAAAGAATTTATCAATAGGTCCTGTGTAAATAATTTGATTAGCTAGATCGTCTAGGCTTTTTCTATCTTTAAAGTAATCTATTCCTAATCTAACTTCAATTCCTTCTAAAAGTTTATCGAAGATTTGAGTGTAGCCTCCGATAGGAATACCTTGATACTTATCGTTAAAGTAGTTGTTGTCATATGTAAATCTAACTGGTAATCTTTTAATAATACTTGCTGGTAAATCTTTACAACTCTTTCTCCATTGCTTTTCAGTATAACCTTTAATCAAAATATTATAAACATCTTTTCCAACTAGAGAAAGAGCTTGTTCTTCTAAGTTTGTTGGTTTACCTTTAAAGCGCTGAGACTCTATTATGGCCTTTGCTCCACTCGGTGTAGTAACTCCCCATAGTTTATTAAAGGTCCACATATTAAAAGGCAAAGAAAGTATCTCTTCGTTATAATTAGCAACGGGCCTGTTGACAAAATTATTGAATTCTACAAATTGGTTAATCCAGTCCCAAATTCTTTTATCATTGGTATGAAAGATATGAGGACCATACGTATGAACTTGAATACCTTCTTGATCTTCGGTATAACAATTACCTCCTATGTGGTTTCTTTTATCTATAACTAAACATGTCTTTCCACGCTTAGTTAGTTCGTATGCGCAGATAGAACCATAAAGTCCAGCTCCCACTATTAGATAATCATACTTCATGCCTCTGTACTTAATAGTTTCTCAAAGTGCTTAGCATTATCTTGTAGCCTATTTTTTTGCGAGTCGAAGTCTTTGTCGTTAATGATTTGTTGTAAATACTTTATGCCTTCTTCTAAGTTTCCACTGTGATAGCACATAACTGAGAAATCATCGTATAAGTATTTACCGTATGATAAGTCATTGATGAATAGAATATACTTTGACTTAGCCACCACAAGATCGCATTCTATAGCTCGCTTCATATAAGAATACGCTAAACTAACATTCTTTTCTTTACCTGCATTATAAAATATATGTCTAGCAAATATGGCATATGGTTCTGCTCTTTCTGGTTCAAGTTGAATCGCTCTATCTATAAATGGTTTAATTTTATCTACAGGTTGACCTAATGCTATACGACACTTTGCTATTCTAAGGTTAGCTTCAAATTCTTCTTCAAACCACGTGCCTTTAAGTTTAGTATATAGTGTATACCAATTAAGGGAGTTTTGATAATCTCTTTGATCAAACCAACTTTGAGCTGCATAAAATACAGATCTATACGCTATTCCGTCTGGATCATCAGATATAACTTTCCAAAACTGACCCTCTAAAGCTTTAGCGTCTTTACCATACTTATTTGGATCTTGTGTCGTTCTTGAGCCCATTCCACCAGCTCCGTGTTGAATCCAACAATTGTTAATTGTGCCTTTACTATAGCTTCCATTTGGATTACTATCACATTTCATAATTGTGTGCCTTACTCCAACAAATCTCCATTTAAGATCTCCTTTCCATAATATAGTTGAAGCAAATGTTGAGCTATTTCTTCGTTGTTCTATATTATATGAGTCTTTACCTGCCATTTCAGCTGTAAATTCAAAATCACCTTGAAGGTGCATATGAGAATCTAAATGAATGATGTAATCTGCCTTTCCTCTAGCATGTTCCATCATTTTGGTTTTATTGTAGTCGAATTCTACCCATTCATCGACATGAATTTCACCTTGAATTCCAGTATCTTCCATAAATTGTTCCACTATCTCTACTGTCTTATCAGTTGATCCAGTATCTACGAATACTAAGTAGTCTATATAAGGTGCTAAGGAATCTAATGTTCCTCTAATAACGGCCTCTTCGTTCTTACACATTGTAGCGAAGGCCAGTGTTGGCTTATTATTTTTCATTAATGCATAATTTAGTGTTCTAATTATTTATATGCCTCACTATATCAACTGTTTTGTAAATTTTAACACTTTTTAACATTTCAGATTTTCAGGTTAACCAGAATTTCGTATATTAGCTATGTAACATTAATCATCAGTCAAAAACATGAAGATTCCAACTACCAAGATCAGCTTCGAGAGCAACGGCCTCAAGTTTACTAACATCACAGTTAGCGCCAATCGTAACACCGGCGAACCTTCTTACCGCACTATGCGAGGTGTCGGTCAAGTTATCAAGCAGTTTATGAAGCAGCGCTTTCCTAATGTTCCTTACCAACTTTCTACTAAGAACTATAGTATGGGAGATTCGGTCACAGTCTATATTAATCCATTTAAAGTTGATGAGCAGACGATAGATCAAGTCTCAAATACTCTGCAAGCACAGTTTGAATACGGTAGGTTCAACCCAATGGATGACATCTACGAGTACAAGAACGATAACGGATTTATCAAAGATCCTAAGTCAGGCATCGAGTTCTCTACTAAATACTTGCACGTTCAGCGTAGTCCTAAGTTCGATACTAAAGAGTACTACGAGTATGAAGCTCAGAAAAACGCAACTAAAAACGAAATCTTCGCTTAATCATGAATAACCTTCAACTCGACTTCCACTCTGACGCTGGCCACGGCTGGCTAAAAGTTACCAATCATCAGCTCGCTGAGCTCGGTATTTACAATCAAGTATCTCATTACTCTTACATTAATATAGCTTATGCTAATGATGATGAAAGTTATGACGTTTATCTCGAAGAAGATTGTGATGCACCTCTTTTCTTAAACGCTCTTAAAGATCAAGGCATTGAGTTTACGATCAACTACATCGACGATGGCGACCACTCGTTTATTCGCCGCAAGCACCGCTTTCCAAGTCAAAAAGTAGAAACAGTATAAATTGGTAAGTTATGAATATTAATCAAGTCCATGAAACATTGAACGCTCGCGCGTGTAAGATTCTAGAAATCCAACAACATTTTAAGTCCAATAAAGTGCCTATTGATCTTACGTATCTTGACTCAGTAGACGATAAAATGCTAGACGGAATATATGAGATGATTAAGCGTGCAGAAAGCTAAATTAGAGATACCAGAAGAAAGTTATAGCGATATGGTTAGCAAGTTAGAGCTAATCATATCGCTTTGTGATAGGGAGCTTCTGAGACATCCGGTGAGTAAGGCCAACTCTGACATAAAAAATTTACTTGATTCAGCAGCTGGAGATATGTTTAAGGCTAAAGACATTTTGGATAAGATGTAGAATTTTGTTACGCAACTTATAATAAAGTTTAAACACATCATGATAAATAGTTAAGAAAGAGTTATTTTAACTCTTTTTTTATTACCAAAAAATCTAATCAAATTGTATGTGTTTGATTAGATTACAAGATAAATAAAAAGAGGACTTTTTACCGGGGGTAACATGCGGTTACTAACGGTATAAATAGTGAGCATGGAAACAAAAAAATATTCATCGCTCGATGATAAAATTCTTAAAGAACTTATTTCTTATACTTTTATTCGCTTCTCCATTGTCTGTAAACGCGCAATGTGATGTTATTGTAGAGCCAGGTTCGGTTAATGTTATCGATAATGGAGAAGGCGTTATGTTTGAATTTCAAGTCACTAATAATTCAAATGATTTATGGTATGGTGATGATGTAGAAATGTATTGGTCTTTAAATTCTAGTGCGAATATAATGACCATTCAGCTTTCTGATAATAGTATAGAATATTTACAGCCTCTTCAACCTGGAGAGTCTATGACATTTTCTACTCCATATATAGATATGCCTAATCTACCATCTTGGTTTCCTGAAAATCCAAGTGATACTAATCCATGGCTTGAATCTATAGAATGGCCTTACTATACTTTGCCATTTCCATTCAATGGCGCCTGGTCTCCAATAAATATAAGGTTAGGCTCTTGTGGTTTAAATGACGGAGCATGGGTTTATGATGAGTCTGGAGAATTATATTATGGCCCATTTAATTCAAATTGTCAAAATAATAATGACGATATATTTTGCGATTGCGACGTATCTTTAATAGGATATAATCCAGAAACGTTTGAGGTTAGTATAGCCATAAATAGCTCAATTAACTGTGGATGTAATTACGTAACAAATGATAACTATGGAGATTGTTATGATTCAGGAGGTGCTGTAATTAATAATGAATCAATTGAAAGTTTTATATTTGGGCTTAATGTTCAAACGTTAGATGAAAATTGGTTATCGTGTTTAAGCAATACGCAATATCACCCGGGCTGGACATTTGGATTTGGAGTAAATAATTTTACAGGTGGATGGCAAACTGGCGATACAGTAAATGCTACTATAGCGGTATCTGATTGTTGGGCTCAAATGCAAGATTTTGCACCAAATTCTCTTTGTTTAGAAATGGCTATTTGGCAAATTAATTTATCTCAGACTGCAAGTATTACAGATTTTCCTGAAGGTTGGGCTGCAACATGCGGACTTTGCGAAGACGATACACAATTATATCCAGATATAGATATTAGCGATAATTCGGTGGTTTGGTGTTTTAATGAAGATCCTCCTTTACCAGAATTAGAGGGGTGTACAGATCCGGCTGCCATAAACTACAACGAGCTGGCAACTATGGATGATGGTTCATGCGAATATTTAATACCAGGGTGTACAGATCCGGTTTCTTGTAATTATGACCAAAACGCAACTATTAATGATGGTTCTTGTGTTCAATGTGATCCAGAAATATGTGCTGAATGGCAAATGCAAGCGTTTGGTTGTTATGGTTGTATAGATCCTAACGCATCTAATTATAATGAAGATGCTTCAATTGATGATGGGTCATGTGAATATCCCTTTACTGATTTAGAAGTTAGTTCAGTAATAATTAACAATATAGAATGTGATATATTTAATAGTGGATCATGCTCAGCTGGAATTAATTTTAGTGCAACTTATTCTAATCCAGGAGAAGCCAGTATAGATAGTTGGATGTTTGAATATACTATATCTAGCGGCTGGAGTACGCAGTCTGTAGAATATGGAATTAATTCACCAGTTGTTACATTTGGAAATCCGTTTTTACCTTCTGAATTTACTTTTACGCTTACTTCCGTGACATCTACAGCAGAATGGCAAGAAGGAGATACGCTTTGCGTTGAGGTTACGGCTTTAAGCGCAGAAGAAGATATATTAGATAATAATCAAGCGTGCATTGTTTTACCAGCATATCCGGTTTGTGAACCCGATTGTGCAGATCCAGAAGCATTAAACTACAACCCAGACACAGAATGTATTGATAATGATTTATGTGATTATCTTTCTCCTATAACAGATTTGGCATTAGACACAATTCTTTATGAAACAGGCTGTGATGAAAATGGACCATATTGGAATGCAAGTTTTTATCTAACTAACGAAGGTAATGTACCTATTACTGAATGGTGTATAAATGCAGATATACTTTCAACTCCAGAAAACGACACAATATGTTTTGATTTTACTACTATAGAACCAGGAGAAACTTATGTTCAACAATGGCCTACTTCTTATGATTGGGGTGTTTTAAGTACTAATATTTTACACGTAAATGGAAACAGTGGTGTAACTTGGAATCAATTTGGCGACGATACGGATGTTGCTGATAATATGTACGTTCAAATTATTAATGATGAACCAGAGTGCTTAGGCCCTGATGCCATTCCATTTTCTTTGAATCAAACATATGAATGTATAGATGATGAGGTGTTTCTATTAAACGATGTTCAAATTAAAAATTATGGTACAGATACTATATGGACATATTGTATAGAAATTCCAGAATTAAATTATGATGAGTGCTTTGATGGATATTCTCAAAATATTTATTTTATAGAGCCATCTGGTGGTCAAATTATTTTTGACATACCTCCAATTCCAATCGATCTTGATTTTATAACTATTAATGTTTATAATGTAGGAGATGAATTTTTAGAAGATACTTTTAACAACTCAATTCAAGTAGATTTTACTCACAGTGAAGATTCAATAGAATGCTACGATCTTGAAATTTATGATTACGATGCAAACGTGTTTTGTGATGAAAGCGGGCCGTATTACACGCCTTTATTTATGTACCAAAATACAGGAATAGAAACTATAACAAGCCTTTGTGTTAATTTCGATCTTAATTTCATTGAGTATGAAGAAGAAGTGTGTTGGACAGGAACCCTAGACAGCGGAGAGTTTGTTACTTTAGAATTTCCTTCTGTTTATGTGTCTACGTCTAGCGGTAGTTTACAAGTAACCTCTATTAATGATGAAGCCGTAAATTTAGTTCCGGTTAATTTATCTCAATTCCCTCAAGATTGGTTTCAAGAGGCAATGGCTTTATGTCCCGTTGGATGTACAGATGAAACTGCGTCTAACTATAATGAAAATGCAGTAATTGATGATGGTTTATGTGAATATATTACAGACGCTTATATTCCTGCTGCTCAAATACAATTTGGATGCGATCCTGATTTAGGTTGGTATTTTGTGCCTAATGTTACTGTTAATAGCAATGGTCCTTCTACAATTACTAATTTTTATATGGAAGTTAGCATATATGACCCTGATCAAGTTATTGTATTTACTGAAGAAATAACAGGAGTTAATATACTTGCAGGGGAATCATATGAATGGCAAGGAGATACCATTTTTGCAAATAATTTCGGTATAGCTATTCCAATAGATCTCATACAATTTTACGTTTATGACGTAAATGATGAAATTCTAACACAAAATAATATAGTTAATTTTGAAGGAGTACTTATACAATATTTGGATTGCCTTGTTGAGGGGTGTACAGATCCTGAAGCGATCAACTACGACTCATCGGCTAACGTGGACGATGGCTCTTGTGCTTATGACGTTCTCGGTTGTACAGATCCAGCCGCCAATAATTATAACCCATTGGCTACGACCGATGATGGAAGTTGTACTTACGATGTCTATGGGTGTACTGATGCAAATGCAAATAATTATAACTCGAACGCTAACGTGGACGACGGTTCTTGTGAATATGATGTATATGGGTGCACTGATGAGACTGCTAACAACTATAATGCTTTGGCTAACGTGGATGATGGAACGTGTGTATACGATGTTTATGGATGTACTGATGTAAACGCATTAAACTTTAATCCATTTGCTAACATAGATGATGGTAGTTGTTTGTACTATGATCCATGTGATGATGAATATTTGCCAGTTTATGTTCCTAATGTATTTACACCTAATATAGATGGTATAAATGATGTATGGCAAATCGTAACTAATGCTGAGTGTTGGTTAGATTGGAACGTTAAAATATTTAATAGATGGGGTAACATGATTTATGAGCTAACAAGCCCTGATCAAGTTTGGGACGGAACGGTTATTGGTAGTGATAACTTAGTTTCAGATGGTGTTTATGTGTGTGTAATTAGAGCGCGCAGAACTAACTCTGGCGCTTATCAAAATACAACAGAAATAACGGTATTCAAATGAAAAACTTTATCAAAAATTTAAATTTAAGCTTTAAAAAAGACAGAACTGGATGGATAATAATAGGATCTTTAATATTGAGTATAATTTTATTACAATCATGCTATAGTGATATGCATTTTGTAGGAACTTATATTCCAGAAGAAGATGAGGTTATAGTACCTCTTTATTTTACACCAGACGGAGACGGCGTAAACGACTATTGGATGGTAGAAAGTAGAGGAGACTGGGACAAATTTACGGTTCAAGTCTTTAATAAAAGAAACCAACTTATTTGGCAAACTGAAAATCCAAGGGACCAAGGATTTGACGGAACATATGTAGACTTTGTTTCAGGAGATACAATATCTACTGATATTTACTTTGCTTTTATGGTTTGGGCAAAAGAAGATGGAAATCGCTATTTTAAAGACGGAGTTTTTATTAATAAATTAAACGAAGCTGAAACATATTGATAAATTGTAATATAAAAAAAAATTATATCACAATGGTAACATTACGTAGATGTGAAAAATATACAAATTGGGAAGCAACTCAAGCTTTTCAATTCAACCCAGAAGACTTTAGATGTCTATCTGAGACGTTTGATCCTTATGAAGGTGATAGTGAAACAGAATTTACAAACTATCTCAGTGATCTTATAGATTCTACTGACATATATGATGTCTGTGAAGAATTAGAAAATCATGGTCAAACAGCTGCGTCTGAAGCTTTGTCTAGTATTATAGAAGCAGAAATGAGAATTTATTCAAGTACTACTGATAAATATGGACAGATGTGGATCGAACAAGGCATTATTGATGAGTCATATCGAAAGACCGGAGGATTTGATGTGCGCTATTCTACAATAAGCGATTGAAACAACGATACATAATCAACATAAAACTATAAACCATAAAATTTTTTAAACATGGATATTTACAATCAAATGGTAGAACTTCTTAATGAAGTTGAAGGAGATGTACAAAAGTACTATGATAAGGGAAACAAGGCCGCAGGAACTAGAGTTCGTAAAGCAATGCAATCTCTTAAAGCGCTAGCTCAAGAGCAGCGTGTTGATATTTCAGAGAAGAACAAAGCAAGCGCTTAAGTATGAGTACTGAAGCGATTATTGTAACAGGAATTGTGGTAGCAGTTGTATCTGCTATCGCAATTTCTTTCTTTAGAACCAAATCTAATGCGCATCTTGATACGTCTCAGTCTTGGGCAGAACCAACTTCTGCTGAAATGCTTGAGAAAATTAAGAATGACCTTGAAGATATTAAACAAAGGCTTCAAGATCAAGCAGAAGAGTAAAGGTTGGGGGATTAGCTCAGCTGGCTAGAGCACTTGATTTGCATTCAAGAGGTCATCGGTTCGACTCCGATATCCTCCACATAATTATACGATTTAAACAATGGAAGATATAAACGTAAATGAAGGTAAAGTATTTCTAGATTTCTATGCAGAATGGTGTGGTCCATGTAGAGCTATGGAACCAATGATAGATGAATTTAAAGAAATAGCAGAACAAAGGGGTGTTACAGTAGTAAAAGTAAACGTAGATAAAAATTCAGAATTGGCAAGCGAACATGGTATAAGAAGCATACCATGTTTTATCTACTTAGAAGACGGAGAATTCGTTAAAAAGGGTTTAGGAACCAAGACATTAGAACAACTTAGAGAAATGTGCAACATATGAAATGGATAAAAACAACTTTTACTTATTGGGCAGATTTATATCGTGAGATTAGAATTTGGTCTATATTTAGACGTACTGCTAAAGAAAACCTAAATTTACTTAATCAAGAACACGGTCTTAGAGTAGACTGGATAGGTAGAATTTATGGAGTTATTAATTTACCAGAAGAGGTACAAGGTGCAGCTACGGAGATTCAACAATCTTACGTTCTTCAGCAAGTTACTAAATATGGTGATGTTATGACTAAACTTAGACTTTCCGATATAGTTTATCCTGAATTAGAAAAAGTTCCAGGGGCAGCTTCCTATCTTATAGTTTTATGGCCAGTTTTTGAAGATTTTAATCTTTGGAAGATTTTGGGCAATATAATTAAAACTTCTGTTATAAGTTTTGTTTTATATTTTTTGGTCAAATTGATCCTAAATAATTGGGAATACATATACAAATTTATAGATACAATATTATGAAAAGATTACTTTTACTTTTAACATTTTTAATTCCGTTAATTGTTTTTGGACAAGATGAACCCAAAATTATGGGTCCTAAAAAAATTGACTGGTGTGGTACTTCGCACTCTTCTTCTGTTTCTGCCGCTATTGGAGGTTCACTTCCTTCAATAAATGGTCCTTATAGCGATTATGCAACTATTACTCCTAAACTAATACCAGTTATATTTAGAGGAGTTAGTAATCATCAAAGCGCACCTGGTTTTGGTGCAGATTTTAGTGATTATCAACAATCTGTAGCTATTTGCGATAGCTTATTATATTACCTAAACCTGTATTATAATGAAGGAATGGATGGTAATCAAATTAATGGACATGTGCCTGCAGATGATGCCGTAAACTCTCAGTTTTGGTTTGTAAGAGGTGATAAAGACCTGAATTGCAGTGATAATGGTAGCATTTATTATCAACATATCGAAGATTATGGCTCTACACTATCCGGCACCGAGCCCAGTTATTTATATGAACCCACTAAATATCTAAATATTATTTTTGGTAAGATTACCGGAGGTGTTGTAGGGTATTCTTATATCAATCCCAGTTCCGGCGGATATGGAGTTTATATGAAAGATGCCACCTTTGGACCAGGCCACAATATTGATGGCGGCTGGCAAGGAAGTCAAACGCCATTACAATATACGGCTGGCATATTAGCACACGAAGTAGGACACTGGCTTGGACTATATCATACATTTCAAGGCGTTTCAGGGTGCTCAGGTATTAATTCTATAAATGATTGTTATACAGAAGGAGACAAAGTTTGTGATACACCTACTGATCCTACTGGAGGGCAATGTAATCTAGATTGTCCAGCTGCAAACCCATCGATTTTGACAAATACAAATTGGATGTCATACAGGTTTCCAAGATGTAATAGGGGAATGTTTACTGAAGAGCAGATTGAACGTTCACATGATTATGTAGCCTCATCTTCCTTTATTTCTTCTATAGTAGCTAATGGAAACGGTGGATGTTATTTCCCGCCAGTTGTTGGTCCTGGGTGCACGGACCCTACAGCATGTAATTATTCTCCGTGGGCTACTTCTGACGACGGTTCTTGCGAATTTCTTGATTTAGCATATGTATGCGGAGGAGACTGTAATATAAACGTGGACGGGGACGGCGTCTGCGACGACAGCGACTACTGCACCGACACCACCGCCTGTAACTTCGATAATATAGCGAATGAGGCCTGCCTGTTTCTAGACGAATGTGGCGTGTGCGGAGGACCAGGACCTTCATTAGATTGTGGTTGTTCTGAAGTTGCTTGGCCTTTTTGTTCGTGTGATATTACTAGCGGAACTTTCGAAGTAGATTTTAATAACGACGGCCAATGTGATGTAATTTATGAATATATTCCAACTGATAGTACGAATTGGATAAATCCAACAGACTGTGCTATTCCGTGTGATTTGGCCTTTACGTTAGATGTTTCTGGTAGTATCTCCTTGACCGACAATGAAAATAATCTAATAACAGTAGTTGATAAAACCATACATTGGTTATATCCAGCTATAAGAGATGGATTAGTTAGAGTTTCTATTAGCGTATGGTCATCAGATACGCAAGATGGCGTCACAGGATTTTCGAGTAGATTAGTTTTACCCCCATTAACAAACCAAGAAGGTTTTAATGTATTGCATGCTTTTTTTGAATATCTTTATGATCTTCCGAACGGTGCCAATGGTATAGTAAATGCACTAAGAAAGCAAACTAATGATTGGGAAATTGGCAGCGGTACAGAAGAACCAGGCGCATTTAATCCAGCAATTAAGCAATTGAACAATCTTGCAGATGGATTTTATGATCCATCCAGAATACAAAATATATTCTTAGTAAGTGACGGTGGTTTTAATTATCAAGGATGCGACGGCTGGCAAATATCTACAAACGATTATGCCACTACTTATGAAATGTCAAAAGAAATAAAGGGGGCAAGGCACATAGGATATGATAAACCAAATAGTACTGCAAACACATTATCTAGTCAATTTTGGCCTTATCCATACGCTGGAGATGAAGATCTATACTACACCGATCTTGAAACAGAAACACCTTTAGTTGACAGTATTCCATCTAGAATTATAGGTATTGGTTTACCTGATCCAACATATACAGATGAAGAATTACAATGTTGGCTAAAAAATAAATATTTAAACGTTGTAAACTTATCAAATAAAGGCTCGAGTTTTGCTTTATACGGACAAACTACAATTGATGATATAAAAGATAGTTTAACCATTATTTGTGATGTACCTGATGTAGAATGCCCTATAGTTGTTGATGGGGCTTCGATATCTTTGGATCAAGATTGG
>Ga0181568_10003236_pt1 | contig 14737 bp, 12 predicted proteins | sample 101ome_20_FD_133758 | JGI IMG/M metagenome (GOLD analysis project Ga0181568, IMG submission 133758) | Coastal salt marsh microbial communities from the Groves Creek Marsh, Skidaway Island, Georgia - 101404AT metaG (megahit assembly) | ecosystem: Environmental > Aquatic > Marine > Intertidal... | reverse complement strand
TTCCTTTCCAAACCGGTTCGGCTCCAGGGATGCCATCGCGATTCACGAGTTTGAACATCGACGCAACTCCTGGACCACCCACAAACAGATGCGAACCCTGTTTCCGAGGCACTTGGATGGATCCACCGAAATTTGGTCTTAAGGGTTCCGTCCAGTAGACCTCACCCGTTCGTGGATTTAGACTGTTTAGGGATTCTGGATGCCAAATGATCAGTTGCTCGATGCCTTCATGGGTAATGATTGTGGGAGGGCAGTAGCCTTGGCTGGAAGCCGTTAGGGCTCGCCACTTTTCTTCACCGGTTTCCCTGTCCAGGGCGACGACGATACTTCCGTCCCCTCCTGCAATGCAGTAAAGCGTGTCCTGATGTATAAAGGGATGGGCGGAATGGCCCCACATGGGGGTCTTTGCTCCGTATGCTTCGGAAATCTGCTTACTCCAAACGACTCGTCCAGAAGAGGCCTCGAAACAGTAGAGGTCTCCTTCAGCACCCAGAGTGTAAACCTTGTCATCGACGATAGTCGGGGTTGTTCGGGGACCGCTACCATATGAAATCGAATAGTTACGATTGTAGGAGTGCTTCCAAAGAAGCCTTCCGGTCGCCGCATCCAGGCAAAGAATTCTTTCAACTCCGGAAAGCTGGTCAGGAGCACCTGCATTGTTGGCAATTTCCCCACCTTCGCGAACGTAGTCCATCAGGAAGACTTCACCGTTGGCCACAGCGGGACCCGCGTAGCCGAGCCCAACTTCACTTTCCCATTTGGTTGTCAGGCCCTCATTGGGGATTTGGGTGATCACACCTTCCTCGTTCCAAGCGGAATCCCCATTTGGGCCGAGCCATTCGGGCCAGTCTGCCGCATGTGCTGGCGAAATTAGAAGAAGTGTGGTGAGAAAGAGGACGGTTTGCTTCATTGGCTTGTTCGAATTAACGCCTAAACCCCTCAATTTGTTTCATAGGGTCGATTGAAATTGGACACTTAGATTGTCTGACCGGCAAAGAAGAGTCTTTGGGGTCTCGTCCAAGCGCTCTGCTGATTGACTCCGGAACGGTTCCCCTTCTTGATCAAGGGATGAAACTCACTGCTCGTTTGCCTAAACTCCTGCTCACTACCTTGGTTTTTACTGCCTGTTTGGTTTCAGTCTCGGGCAAGGACACGAGAAAACTTGTTCTAATTGCCGGTAAGCCCAGCCATCCGCCTCTGATGCACGAGTTTCGAGCGGGATGCCTCTTGCTTGAGAAGTGCCTTCAAGGTGTAAAGGGTTTGGAAGTCGAGGTGCACGATAATGGTTGGGTCGACGATGAGTCCACCTTTGACGACGCCGATGCGGTTGTCATCTACGCGGATGGGGGAGGGAAGCACCCCGCCCTGCAGGGCGACAATTTGAAGACCTTGAAAAAGCTGATTGAGCGGGGAGTGGGCTTCGGTTGTATGCACTACGGTGTGGAAGTGCCCCCGGGGAAAGCGAACGATGAATTCCAGGCTTGGATTGGGGGACACTACGAAAATATGTTTTCCTGCAATCCGATTTGGGAACCCAAATTCGACTCTCTGCCCAAGCACCCGACGACTCGAGGAGTAGAGCCTTTCGCGATCAAGGATGAGTGGTATTTCAATATGCGCTTTATTGGGGGGATTGAAGGTAACGAACCTCACCGGGAACAGGGGCTCAAGTTTACCCCCATCTTGGTGGCCAAACCTTCCGACTCGGTGCGTAGGGGACCCTATGTATATCCGAAAGGTCCCTACGACCACATCATCGCGTCGTCGGGCCGGGACGAAGCCATGCTTTGGGTGGTTGAGCGACCCGATGGTGGCCGCGGCTTTGGCTTTACGGGCGGACACTTTCACGTGAATTGGGGGAATGACTCGTTTCGTAAGGTCGTTCTCAATACTCTGAATTGGGTTGCTAAAAACAGTGTCCCTAAAAACGGAATCGAATCCGAAGTCAGTGAATACGATCTTCAGCAGAATCTGGACAAGAAGGCGCCGAGGAAGTAAGACTAAGTGTTAGAGAGTGTCTAATAAAACAGAATATGCGTCGTTTTTGTCCAGATGGGTCTGGACAAGGCGGGCGCGTTGCGGGGTATCCATGGAATGGCTATCCCCAATACGCTCAACGCAGCCCAGGCCCATCTGGGCGGAAACCCCTTCGGGGCAGCGTCCTTTTTAGCTCCTTGCTGCGTTACAGCCGAGGGCCAAGGCCGTTCGGCTGAGCTCAGGCCGAAGCCCTACGGGCATTGGCGCCTCGCCTTCGCTAAAAAATGCCTGCTGCGACGCGCATTCTGCTTTATGAGACACTCTCTTAGACCCTGTAGTGGGGGAAATAATAATCTCTTACTCCTTCGAGCCTGACCGTATCAAGGTTTCCTTGGCGTTATCAATCGTTTGAAGCAGAAGATTTCCTAAAGTTGATCGCTTTAGGGATTCTCGAAGTACTCGATTAGCTTTTCCATATCCTGTTCGCTCAGGATCGTGACAAAGCTGGGCATGGGAACATTTTCGTAGCCCTTAACAATAGCTGCTTGGGGGTTGTTAATGGATTCGCGAATATAGTTGGTATCCACGGTAATAGTGTTGGGACTTCCTTGCCGAGTGATTTCCTGGGATCGTCCCAATAAGTTTTTGAAAGTGGGGCCGATGAGTTTGGTTCCATCATTGGAGTGGCAAGCCCGGCAATAGTACGAGTATAACTGAGCTCCGCTAAGCTGTTTTGGTTTTCGAACAAAGGGATCCTCTACGCGTCTTAGACTGATCGAAATAGATGCCTTATTGATTCGAGAGGGAATGGTCACGACACCGGGACGGTGCCAGCGGAGTCCTTCACTCAAGGTAACCTGTTCGTGTTTGCTCGAATCGAGGTGGTAGAATTTGTCGCCTGTATTCGTGTGTTCGAAATCTAGACTGATCTGCACAGTGTCCTCTGATGGAGATCCGATCGACTGCTCGACTAGTTGGCCATCCACCTCAAAACGGAAAGTGGGGGTGCCTGTGTCCGGGTTGCGACGGTAGCCTCTGAAAACGATCGAATCCGGTAGTGAATCGGGATCTTTCAATCGAAGGGGATGGGTTGCGGTTCCAAGAGACTGTTTGACGCCCAATATCTCGCACTTGCGTCCCCCGCGTCCGAGCGTCTCTCCCGAAAAGTCTACAAACCCACCCTGCCAAACGTAGACGGGGGCGCAATTTTGGGCGTCGAAGGCGTAGTTGAATCCACCCGGAAAACCCACCGCGATCATGCGGGCCGACGGTCCATCAATGACGCAGCGCTGAATTACGACTTTGTCAGTGACAGAAATATCCGCAGGAGCGGTAAATCCAGGGACTGAACTAAGCAGCAACAGGATCGCAGAAATCAGCCGTGTCATGGCAGCAGTTGGTTGAGGGTGTAGATCCCGAAGTTGTTCTCGAGGAGCAGACCCTCGGAAGACATCAGTTCCGGAAGTTGAATATTGTATATGTATTCGGCTTTCAATGGCACTTCGAGCGAGAGGATCCTTTGGTCAGGTGAGAGCGCTGAGCTTTTCACGGGAACAGTAGCTTCATTGAATGGCTCGGATCCGTAGGTATCCCAGTATTTGAACTGAAACTCGATGATCGAAATCGAAGTATTTGTAATTTCGGATTTAGCAAGAGGCTGGGTGAAGTGCAGATCGAATCCCTTTCTGGTGAGGGCGATGCGTTGAATTTCGAACGGCGTTTGGGAGGAATCATAGGAAATGACTTCAATGGCGGGTTCTCCGGGAGTCCAGCCACGCCCCACGGACCCTACCCAAAGATTTCCCTGAGGGTCAAAGGCGGTAGAAAACGAAGCGCTGACCAAGGGTCGGATGAACGGGAAGACTGCTCCTTGGTAGGCGCCATTCACCTTCTCGAGAGCGACTCGCACAACGGTACGGTGGGAAATGTCGGCAATGAAAGCCTGGCCTGCGAAGGGACCGAACGTGTCTGCCGGAGCGAATGAGGGCGATCCAGTGGAATTGGTCAAATCGCCATGAGCCAGCCAGACGGCGGGGAGCTTGCGGGCCTCTCTGAAAACCTCGGGATCGAGGGGTGGAACTGTTTTAGGCATTTCACCAACCGTTTTGTAGTCAAGAACGGCTAGCGTGATTCCGTATTCAGGTCGGTCCCAAAAGGATGCGGGATGCCCCAGGAAATCGCCCTCTTCAACATGGCCGAGATAGGAGGACGCCACCCAGTCCCCTTGGTTGTCGGTAATGAAAAGTTCGTCTTTGGCGTTCATTCCGATGCCGGCTGGAGAGCGCAGGCCAGAGGCGAATGGCGTGAGGGATCCGTCGGGGCTTCGTTTCATAACCCAGCCTCGATAGCCCAGAGCGGAACCCATTTGATGAGGATAGCCATCGGGGGCCGCCTTGTGATAGGATCCAGAAGCAAGACCGGTCGAGAAGAACATTTCCCCTTTCGAGTTGATACGGGGGCCGTAGGCGAATTCGTGATACTGACCGGTAAATCGAAATCGATCCTCGTGAGTGGAGTAGAGGTCCGCCACTCCATCGCCGTTGGTATCCTGAAGAAAGGTAAGCTCGGGCTTTTGCATCACGTAAACACCACTTCCGTCGGGAGCCACGCGGACCCCGATCGCTTCATGAAGACCTTCGGCGAAGAGGGACCACTGGTCGTCCTTGAGCCGCCAGACGCTTCCGGTGCGGTTGGAAACATAGACCGAGCCGTCCTTGGCGAAATCGATATCGGTCGGTTCGAATCGAATCGGAATGCTTTGTTCCGGTATTGGGATTTCCCTTATGGAATAGCCGTGGGGGACAGTCGGCGTGTCTTTGCGGCGGTAAAAGGAAACGGTGAATTCCTTTTGGTTCGGGTAGAGATTTTTGACCAGATTGCGCTGGTTTTGCTGCCCATTCGTGGACAGACGGCGGAAGTGCGTTTGCTTGACCCAATAGTTAAGGTATTCGTCTGTCGCATCACTGGCCTCCAAGGAGAAGTGCAGGTTTTGCTGCGTTTCCGATACGATTTCCAAATGTTCTTCCACCTCCCAGCTGATTTGCGTTTTCGTGTCTCGCATTCCATAGCGGAAATACACTTGGTCATCGCGAATCGTGTATCCCTTCCAGCTAAATTCGAGTTTCCTGAACGGAGCTTCGCCGAAAGACCAAGGGTTGTCTCGAAGCAGAAAGTACTTTAGTTTCGATTCGTCGTATTCAAATTCGCCATTTTCGTTCACCTTGCCGAAACTACCCGACCAAATTGCCTGAACGGAGTAGGTGTTGGGATCATAAAGGTGATGAATCCCATCAGCAGAACCCACTGCCAGCCGAGGGGATTTGTCGAGCCCATCGGAACGCGTTTCCCGGATGACCACACCTTGGGTGACGACGAGCTCGCCATCATTCGTCAGTCGAAAGGTTCCATGCCTATCATCGTTTTGGCCCCATCCAATGGGAGACATAAGGCAGAGGACCCAAAGGAGGAGGTGACATGATTTGTTGTTCAAAGCGAAATGAGTTCGAGCGGATATCGAGAGCGCCTGATGAGCAGGGTTCGGGCTTCCTATGATGGAAACCGAATGATGCGTCGGGCATTTTTGGACAGGATCTTAGTGGCAACTTTGGGGCTAAGAGAAAATTGTTTAACATTGGCGATTTGCTGCGATCCAGAGCAGGATTCACCTTGACCCTCGCTATCGGAACAATCCGTTCCCAGGCAAAGTTTGTCCTGGTGCCTTTCGATGAATTCGATGGCGTGTTCCGGATCCCGGTTGAGGGCATTGCGTCCTGAGCCTGCTGAAAGGTCACCAAACATATTGGGGTAGTCGGCCAGATAGCGATCAGTTAAGCCACCAGGAGTGACTTTGCCTTTTGGATACATAATCGACTGATCGTGCTTGGCGTCAATATTGCCCCACCAGGTTTGGGCATGACCAATGAAGTTCACTTCCGGGAAGCGTTCGAGTACTTTATAGAATCGCTCGAACCCATGGTTATACATCTCGTGCTGGAAGTGAATAAGCACCGGTACTTGGTACTCTTTGGCCAGTTCGAATACGCGAATCATAGGGGCGGAGTCGCTAGGGAGGTTGAATTTCAGCTCACCGATGCCGACTGCTCCTTTTTTCAGCCATGACTCCATTTTTTGCGTGGCACCTTCGAGATCCGGAATCTCGTTACAGAAGAAAACAAACTTATTGGGAAAGCGTTCGGTCATCTTGGCAGCCGCCTCGGTAACGGACACGCGTGCGGCGAGACCATTGGAGTCTCCCATATGGGTGGAGAACATTGTCAAATAGGAAGCGGAAGGCAGCAGAACACTGCGTGTGATACCCATGGTGTCCTGGTGCTCGAGAAAATCTTCATCGCTCCGGCCAGAATAGCCCAAGTGCTGATGGATATCGATTATTTCTTCCTTTGGCCGACAGGCTCCCAGCAAACCCGCTAATCCACATACAGAAGTGATTGCAAACTGTCTCCGATCCATAACCATAGTGGATCCATGCTTAGAAACCCAACTTTCAATGGCCAGCCTAATTCCAGCGGACGAGGGCGTTTTCTCCCATTGTTAATTTTTCTTTGCACTGGTGTATGGGTATTCGCCCAGGAACCGCAAATCGATGAAGCTCAGATGCCGCGCATTCCGGCGGTTGAGCCTGAAGACGCGCTTGATACCTTTGAGATTAAAGCTGGTTTTCAGGTCAAACTCGTGGCTCACGAACCGGACATCGTAGATCCCATCGCCATGGCCTTTGATGCGGATGGCGCTTTGTATGTGATTGAAATGCGCGGCTATTCGGAGCGGAGGGATGACCGCTTAGGGCGTATTCGGCTGTTGAAAGACATGGATGGGGACGGCCTATTCGAAACCTCTTCCGTATTTAAGGACGGACTGCAATGGCCGACCGGAATCGTTTGTTACAAGGGGGGCGTTTTTGTGGGAGCGACCCCGGACCTGAGCTACTTCAAGGATAACGATGGTGATGGCGTTAGCGATGAAGAACGAGTCGTCTTTACGGGGTTTGGTCCAGAGGATTCACGGCTTAATATGCAGGCCCTATTCAACAGCTTTCGCTGGGGTCCTGACAATCGTATTTGGGGCGCGACCGCGTCGAGTGGAGGGAATGTGACGCGACCGGACGATCCTTCATTTGAAACGGTTCCTATTCGCGGCGCAGATTTTTCTTTCGATCCGGAAACACTCGATTTTCGGGCCGAAAGTGGCACGGCCCAGTACGGGATGACTTTTGATTCCATGGGTAGAAGGTATGTATGCAGCAATTCGAGACATGTTCTGTGGGTAGCGTATGAACGGAATCAAGTTAGGCTGAATCCTTATTACGAATTGCCCGATCCGCTTGTGAGTATTCCTCAAGACGGTGCGGCGGCGCCCGTTTTTCGAATTAGTTATGACGAGCCCTGGCGTGTGGTGCGGACGCGATGGCGCGTTTCTGGTGTGGTTAGAGGAATGATCGAAGGAGGCGGTCGCGTTTCTGGCTATTTCACCTCGGCCAGCGGTATACACTCCTATTGGGGGGATGCTTTGAGAGAAGGGTTTCAGAACAATTTCTTTGTCGGCGATGTCGGCAGCAATTTGGTGCACCGAAAAATACTCCGAAAAGATCCCGGGAGGGTCCAACCCTTGGCGATCCGCCCGGATGACGAGCAAGAAACTGAATTTCTACGCAGTAGCGACAATTGGTTTCGGCCCGCCAGCTTCGCAACTGGCCCTGATGGGTGCCTTTACATTTGCGACATGTACCGCGAGACGATTGAGCATCCCTGGTCCCTGCCACTAGGAATAAAGCAGCACCTCGATTTAAACAGTGGCAACGATCGCGGACGCATCTACCGAATCGAGCCAGAAAGATTTCAGCGTTCTCCTGTCCCGCCCTTGTCAGAGGCTTCCGATACCACACTCATTGAGCTGGCACAGAATTCCGGTGACGACTGGCATCAGACGACTTCCCGCCGTTTGCTGTTCGAGCGGGGTAGACCACTCCCTGCTAAAGCCCCCCCTGCTCCTTTTCCAGCCCTATTGAGCAGTGAGAGTTCTCTCCTTTCCCGTTTTCCTGATTGGAAAGGGGATCCCTGGCTGGAAGCGACGCTTCTTAATTCGCTGCGAGAGATCGACGATATCAAGGAAGCGTGGATACGTAATGATATTGATGAGTCGCCTGGATTCATGCTCGAATTAGCAAGACTTACGGGACGGACGGGAGATCGGACTCTCGTAGGTTTCGCGGTCGAGCAATTAGCCGAACGAAGATTCTCAACTCAGTTGGTAGAACAGGTTTTCGCGTTGAAAGATGGGCTGGCTTACAGCGGGTTGAGCTGGGAGGCGGTTAAGGATCAAAAGGGCCTTCGTATCCTCTTTTCCCAGGCGGAGTCCATTGCTGCCAGCGAAGAATCCGATATGGGTTCGCGATTGGCCGGGCTTCGACTATTGGAATTGGCGGGTGGCTCATCAAGTGAACCTCTTCGTAAACGCATAATCTCCAGTAATAGATCGCCTAAAGAGCTAGTCATTGAAGCGGCGAAGGGAATTGCGGATACAGCGTTTTTATTGGAGCATACTGAGCGCCTCCCAAATGAGGCTTTTCGAATTGCGGCGGTGCGTTTCACTGAAAATGGGGAAGACGCGACCCGATTTCTTGAAGCGATTGCATCGAAGCAGGTATCGCTTGAACAAATACCAGCGGAAGCTTTGCGAAAACTGCGTCAGCATTCGGATGCGAAAGTAGTGTCCCGTTCATTGGAAGTGCTCCCCAAGGTCGAGTCTCGATCCGATGTCGTCGCTCGATATCAGTCGGCGTTGGAAATACCGGGTGACCGATTGAAAGGGAAAGCGGCCTTCGAAAAGGCCTGCGCGCTTTGCCACCAAGGGCTGGATGGAGATGGGCTGGTCTTTGGACCCCCGGTTGCCACGTTTAAAACGGCCGGGAAAGCGTCGATTCTCGGAAATATTCTGGACCCGAACCAAGAGGTGGCTCCCCAATATCAAGCTTTTCAATTTCGAATGAAAAACGGGGAAGCGTACATTGGAATGATTGGTTCCGAAAACAGGCAGAGTGTCACCCTTCGTTTGCCTGGAGGCGAGTCCAAGACTTTTCCTAGAACCGCCGTTCAAAGCATGACCGGTGTGGGCCGCTCTTTGATGCCGGAAGGATTGGAGCATTCCTTGACGGTGGAGGAGATGGCCGACCTGCTTGCCTACCTCATTCAGTGAGGGAGAGGTTAGAAGGGCAGGCTCTAAGTTTTTAAGGCGGAGGGCAGTTCGCGATTGATCAATCGCCTTGGGTTCAAGAGAGTGGATCCATGTCAGCCTACATTATGGTTCGTGTGAATATCAGCGATCCCGTCGCGTATAGACAATACATGCGTCATACGCCTCGAGTGATCGATCGGTTTGGAGGGCGATTTATCGTTCGCGGTGGCGAACGAGAGATGTTGGAGGGTAAAGAGGAAACGGTTCGATTGGCGGTGATAGAATTTCCGTCCATGGATGACGCAAAACGTTTTCACCGTTCGGAGGAATATCAAGCGGTAAAGCGCTTGCGTGAAGGGGCTGGAGAGGTTCAATTATATGCTATTGATGGATACGCGAAGGAGGATTGGGAGTGTGCGTTGGAAGCCAGTAAATCTCTTAGCCTATGAAAAATTTGATTATCGGGATCATTGGCTCTGCCCTTAGTCTAAGCGTTCTAGGAATGGGAGAGACGAATGTGCCGGTGGAATTGCCTAAGAAGGAGAATTTCCATCTGTTTCTACTCGCGGGCCAATCCAATATGGCCGGACGGGGCATTATAGAAGAATCGGACAGGATTCCTCATCCGCGAGTGTTGGCGTTGGACAAAGACGGGAAGTGGGTGCCAGCTGTGGCTCCTATACATTTCGACAAAACGGTGGCGGGAGTGGGATTGGCGACATCGTTTGCAGAGGCAATCGTCGAGAGGCACCCGAATGTCACAATTGGACTGATACCTGCGGCGTGTGGAGGGTCGCCGATTTCCAGCTGGGAACCCGGCGGATACCATAGCCAAACGAAATCCCACCCCTGGGATGACGCGATCGCTCGAGCTCGTGTGGCGATGAAAGATGGGGTATTGAAAGGCATTCTTTGGCATCAAGGGGAATCGGATGGAAAACCAGGACTCGCGGAGGCGTACGAAGGGAAGTTGCAAGACTTGTTTCAGCGGTTTCGCAGAGAGCTCAACGTTTCCGACGTCCCGATCGTTCTCGGTCAACTGGGACAGTTTCCTGCGAAACCTTGGAGCGAATACAGAACAATGGTTAACGATGCCCAAATTGCGGTAGCCCGAAAGATGCCCAAAGTTGCGTTCGTTCCCTCAGACGGTTTGACTCCCAATAGCGACATTGTTCACTTCGATACGAAATCGCTCAGAATCTTCGGGAAGCGGTACGCTGAGGCCTATTCAAAATTGGCAGAATAAGATTTTGGAGTATGAGTAAAACCGATACAGAAGAGAAACCGCGTATATTGGCGATTGGCGCTCATCCAGACGACTGCGATCTGAAAGCGGGAGGGTGCGCGATTTTGTGGGCTCAGGCGGGTTGCGCGGTTCGATTTGTCTCAGTGACGAATGGCGATGCGGGGCATCAGGAGCAATCGGGTAAGGAGCTGGCGGATCGCAGAAGGGCGGAAGCAAAAGCGGCAGGCAAGGTCGCGGGCATCGAGTATCAGGTCTTGGAGAATTCAGATGGAAAACTCGTTCCGGGATTAGAGGAGCGCTGGGAGTTACTTCGACTGATGCGCGATTTTCAGCCGGATCTGATTCTGACCCATCGTCCTAATGACTATCATCCAGATCATCGATACACGTCGCAATTGGTTCAAGATTGCTCGTATTTGGTAGGGGTACCCAACATCTGTCAGGATGCGCCCCGCTTGGAGAAAGCGCCGGTGATCGCTTACTTTTCTGACGATTTTCAAAAGCCATTGCCATTTGAACCCGATGTAGCTGTGGATATCGATTCGGTCATGGATACTAAGATACGAATGCTGGATTGCCACGAGTCACAGTTTTACGAGTGGCTGCCTTGGATCGACCGTCATGGGATCGAAATGCCGGCTGACCCCGATCGACGGTTAGAAGCCCTCGCGCGATTCGCGAGAAGCTTCAGTCGCCCGAGCGAAAAAGCCCGCGATTTCCTCAAACGTCACTATGGCGACGGGCGAGGCTGTGCCGTTGTCAACGCGGAATCTTTTGAAGCCTGTGAATATGGGGCTGAGATGGATGGAGATGCGATTCGGCGATTGTTTCCGATTCCCCGGTAGCGAGCGATCTCCGAGCGCCCACAACAATACGGACTAATGGGCGCTCGGAAATCGCCCGCTCGCTGCCTGATTCGTGCACCTCTTTAGCCTGTAGCTACCGAGGCTTAACTTCTTTCGCCCAAGATTCGTGAAGCTTTTTCAAGTGGGCGACGAGCTCGGGTTTTTCGCTGGCATAGTCTTTTACCTCTGGCTTCGCGTGGGCGAGGTTGTGGAGCGAGTAGACCATTTCGCCGCTTTGGCGGTTTTTCTTGGCGATGAGCTTCCAATCGCCTTCACGTACGGCCCAATCCTCTCTCCAGTCGAAGTGTAGCACGGGATGCGGGGTGGGAGCGTTGGCGTTTTTAATAATGGGCAGCAGGCTATGCCCATCAAGACGGTTGCGAGGAGCGGGCAGATCGATGAGATCCAGAAGGGTGGGCATCCAGTCCATAATGGTGATCGCTTGGTCGCGGACGATACCTTGGGGGAGGGCTTTGGGATAGTTGATGATCATCGGTACGCGTACGCCACCTTCTAAGAACGTTGCTTTGCGGCCGATCCACTTGCCCGTATAGCCGCCACCGCCATGAGCCAAGTAGTAGTGGCCGATTGGGTACCCGCTATTGTGGTAGCCAACGGTGATGCCTCGGTTGTTTTCTTCGGAATGGCCGTTGTCGCTGCTGAAAATGATGATCGTGTCTTCCCGTTGATCGGTTTCGTCGAGTTTCTGAAGGATGCGGCCGATTTGCCGGTCGACGGTTTCCACTACTCGGGCGTAAGATTGGCGGGGCATTTCCAGATTAGGATAGGCTTGTTTGAGTTCCTGAAGCGGCTGCTCAGGGTAGTGAGGAAGGTTGAAGGCCACGGTCGCGAAAAAGGGAGCCTCTCGTTCCGCACCGATGTACTTGACGGCTTCGTCAACCATCATGACAGGGAAGTACTCGTTTCTCCGAAAGATTTCCTCGTTGTCGTCATAGAGGTCGTGATACCCCTGACCGTGTAGGAAGTAGTGCGTATAGTTGTCGATGAAGCCGGAGAGGTGTCCGAAATGCTTGTCGAAGCCTTGGTCCAGCGGGCCGTGTCCGACTTTGGCTCCGAGATGCCATTTGCCGAAGAGGGCAGTTTCGTAGCCGGCCTCCTTCAAGACCTCGGCGAGGGTGATTTCCGAAGGATCCATGTTGCCCAGGTGGGCGTCACTCCCATTGCGGTCCCCTTGCAGCCAGCTTTGGACTCCGCCTCGATTGGGATGTCGTCCCGTGAGTAAAGCGGCTCGCGAAGGACAGCAAACGGTGTGGGCGTAGGCTTGGGTGAAGCGGATACCCGTTTCCGCGAGCGAGTCCATATGGGGCGTGTTAAGGTCCTTGGCCCCATAGCAGTTGAGATCCAGGGTCCCTTGGTCATCCGTGAGCAATATTACGACGTTAGGGAGATTTTCATTCCCGAGTAGAGATAGTGGAATGGAGAGGATGAGAATGAAAAGTGAAAGTAATCGCATAGTTAATTTATAGAAGGTCGTATAAACCTATTTTCGACAAAGTCGAAACCTATTGGCCTCGCGTATCGAGGCCACTAGGCCGAAGGCCGATGTTAACAACGCTACGCTTGTCCCGACGAGTCGGGAATAGGTGTCTCTTCGAGCCAATGGGTCTACTATTGCCTTTTGCCCTGAGCATTTTTGAAAATGTCGCCGTTGGTGCCGAAGGGGATGATGGTGTAGGAGGGGTCGGTTTGCTGGATCTTCATGAAGGCATCCAGATGTTTCTGGAGCCGTTGCCGGTTTTCCGCGTGAAGGCTGGGGTCGAGAATCTCCATGTTGTATCGTGATTCGTTGCTGGATACAGGTATTTCGTAGAATCGGCCATCCTCGTGGAGCCGAAAGCGATGGTCGCGCACGAAGTGGACACCGCCTTCGAAGGCCATGGCAAACATTGTTCGGTCTTTTCCGTCGGTATTGAAAAAGTTGTGGGATAGGTCCATGCCATCGACTTGATGCGACAAGGGTATCTTGGCGATTGAGGCGATCGTGGGCAGCACATCCATCAACGTGAAGAAAGGCTCTCGTTTTCCTGGAGGGATTTTGCCCGGCCAGCGCGCGATAAAAGGGACGCGCGTTCCGGCTTCGTTCATAGTGCGTTTCCCTCCTCGGAGATGAAAGGATCCGAGTCGATTGGTGAGACCCGGACTCGTGCCGTTGTCACCCGTGAAAATGACGAGTGTGTCTTCAGCAAGATTCAGTCGCTCTAGAGTGTCCAAAAGTCTTCCCACAATGCCATCCATGTAGGTGACCATGTGGGCGGAGATTCGGTCGTTCTTTTTGAGGTCATCAGGAAAAGCCGTTTCGGCTAGAGCTTTGAGCCCGGGAGGAGGCACCAGCGGTCCATGGATTAGGTTCATAGGGAAATAGGCGAGAAAAGGCCCGTCCTTGTTTCGCTCTATGAAATCGATAATGAAATCCGCGTAGTAGTCAGGGCCATACACGTCATCACTGTGAACGACGTACTTCCCGTTCTCCCAGTTGTGAGGACCGTAGTATCGGCTGGGGCGCGCTCCATCCCAGTACTGAACCCATAGACAGTATTCGTCAAAACCGTGCGACTTGGGTTGGTCGGGGTGCTTTTGAAAATCACCCAGATGCCATTTACCTGCGATCGCGGTGGCGTAGCCGGCCTCTTTAAAGACTTGCCCGAAGGTTTTCAAATGAATGGGCAGGCGGTTAGTCTTTTCCGGATCGAGAGGACTGTCGAGTCGTTCGAGAAAGCCGGTTCGATTGGGGTAAAGTCCGGTTAGGATCATGGCCCGTGTGGGCGTACACACGGGGGTTGAGAATGCGTTTTCGAAACTAGCCCCTTCGGTCGCCATACGGTCGAGCACGGGCGTTTGGTGGACCGTGTTTCCATAACAGGCTAGATTCTCCGCCCCGAGGTCGTCCGCCATGATGAGAAGGATATTGGGTGGGCCTTCTTTGGCGAAAAGCGAGAAAGACAGAAGGGAGCAGGTGAGAGCTAGAGTGGAGAGAGTTCGCATGGGTGTTATGGATAGTCGCAAAAAGTCGCTAGAAACGCAAAATCATTATGCGATCTTCGATGTTAGTACTTGCCGTTAAGTGCGTAGGGGCGGTGAAAGAGGACCTGTTAGAAGTAATGGTAAACGTTGGTCAGATTGGATGCCAACTGGTTTGCTGATTTGGCCGAAGGTCATCGGCCATGATGAGGAGAACATTGAGCGTTCGAGCCTCCAGCATAGCAGTGAGGAGAACTGCGAAAGAGATGAAGGACACCGTTTTATACATCGATCCGGTATATCAGGCTGTCCGCGGTCCAATCGGTGTTTCCGTCGACCCGGAAGTCTTGGGCGAATAAGCGCGTCATGTGTAGAAGCAGCTCGCCGGTTTCTCGGTCCTCGCGTGCGTAGAAGTTCGAAAGGGTGAGGTAGGGGCTTTCATCGGGCTGTAGATCGTCGATTGAGGCCACCGTATCGCGCATGAGCAGCCCGGAGTTAG
>Ga0181568_10003234_pt1 | contig 14741 bp, 15 predicted proteins | sample 101ome_20_FD_133758 | JGI IMG/M metagenome (GOLD analysis project Ga0181568, IMG submission 133758) | Coastal salt marsh microbial communities from the Groves Creek Marsh, Skidaway Island, Georgia - 101404AT metaG (megahit assembly) | ecosystem: Environmental > Aquatic > Marine > Intertidal... | reverse complement strand
AATGTTTTCTTTTATATCTAGCTAGTAGCTATAATAGCACCTCGCAACGTTTTAAAGCTTCTTACTACTTTGCCTACTAGCACCGGTTTGTGAATTTACACTTGTCACAAGATTTGTGTCGTCTAATAATGAAGACAAATCAAGCGTAAATGTTGAAGCATCGTCACGCGTAAACGTTACAATTCCCGACCCGTTTATTGTTCCACTTGCGATTGCTCGTGAATCTTCGTCAAGGTAAGTTGACAAATCAACGGTGCTTGTTGTTCCGTCTGCTCGTGTTAATGTGAGAATGTCGGATGCAATTGATAAACTTTGTCCCGAATATAATTCGGTCGTGTTGTCATTGACCTTGTCGAATGCGGTTCTTAACGGATCCCCAGTCCCGTCATTCGCAGTTGTCCCTATGTTAATTGTTTGTTTTGCCATCTTTTATCTTTTATAAGCAAGTTGGTTTTGAATCTATATTTATTGTAAATTGATTAGAACTGTCTCCCCACCAAGATGAGCAGTAAATGTTTCCCCAATTTATTGTATTTGCCATTACTCTTGTGTTCTATCTGCTGTATAAATAGTATTATCTGCTGTATAGGCTGTATCATCTGCACTTAATATTAAAGTGCCTGCCCAGCAAGCAGGAGCAGAAAAAGAAGGTATTGAATACAAAGTATTAGCTGAATTACCAAACCAAGTATTACAATATATTTTTCCCCAACTTATACTATTTGCCATATTTAATACAATTACTTTTTTTGGTTTTTGTTATATAAGCTAAGTATTGTTTTAACTTATTTACGTTTTCCTGTTTTGGTTTATATCTTACAGAACCCATCCACTAAAATTTGCGTTTTTATCTGGATATACATCGTCATTACTATTCGTGTAATATTCAGGAAACTTACTACTTGCTTCAAAGCTCATATAATTAATAAACCTATCTGTATAGTATTGTGCTATATTCCTTTCTTTTTGTATTAAAAAGTCTACTTCGTTTTTTTCTACGTTTGCGGCATTTTCTGAACTATGTTTAAAAACGCCCTTATTAGCGATTGTATATGCCGCGAAGGGTAAATACTCTACTAATGCCCAATGTATCAGCATCGGCTTTATATAGTCGTTTACAAGGTTTAAATAATCACCTGCTAAACTACTTGCTTCTATATCAGCTTGAATTTTGTTATATAAGTCAGTACCTAAGTAATTTTGTATATGTATATCTTGAGCGATCTTAATATATTGTAAATACTTGTCTGTATCTACATTCCCATTAACAGAACTAAACTTTACTAAATCTTTTCTTGTTATAAATAATGCGTCTGCCATTTTATCTTGGGTTTAAAAATCCTTTATTAGGCATATCAACAGGGCGTTTAGCTACCTTTGGGTCATTAACTTCAGGGCTAAAGCCTTCTCTTTTTGCCTCGTTTACACTTATTTCAGCATTAGGGTTAGTAGCATCTGGCTTAACATCTTTTGCAGCATAGGTTTTACGCATCCAAAAATGATGACAACTTCCGCCACCTTTATATAACCAGATATCGTATGTATCGGCACCTCTTGGACCCCAGCCAGCATTAACTGCCATTTGGCTCATTTGCATTATATCTTCTTTACGATATATTTTTGCAGCATTAACCATTTTTTTACAAAACTCCCTGCTGTTGTCTTTGGTTCTTAATGGTGCATACTGGTAACGAACTTTAAACTTCATATCGTCAGCCTCGCCATCTTGCTCGCTACCTGCATTTGGTCTAGCACTACCTGTACTAGCTAACCCAATCATTTTATCTAAAGCTTCTTCCTGTTCGTAATCTACTTGTCTTTCGTCAACTAAATCCCAGTTTTCTAAATCTTCTTCTTCACCAAACTCTTCTAACAAATCAAACATTTTATCATCAGGAAAATCAGCTGAAAGTTTAACACCTGTTTCTTCTTCGCGTGCTTCGTCTGTTATAGCGTTGTTTGTTTCTATAAACGCTAAAGGCTGTAAAGTTTTAAAGTATAGTTTTAGTGATATACCATTTACAGCTAAAATATCGTCTATATGCTCACAAATTAATTCTTGGTAAGGTTTTATAGTAATATTGTCAAAAAGTAAAGCAGCGGTCTTTATTTCATCAGCATTTGAGCCCAGACCGTTGTTTTCTGAACGTATTCCTAAAAGTAAAGGGCTTGTAACTCTGTGAGCAACTATTAATTTATTAGAACATTCTCTTGAAAGATATTCGTAGTGCTGAGGTGCATCGTTTAAAGGCATATCGTCAACAGTAGTTTTACTTTCAGCATTACTGTTAAAAGCAATAATTACTTTTTCGCCCCTTGCCCCTGTAAGTTTACGCATAACGTCAGACTTAATCTGCATTTGCTTTTCTCTGTCAGGGATACCATTATTAAAGTTGACTACCTTCGTTCCGCTAAAGCCATTTTGTACATCATTAATTAAGTAGTCTGCTATCTCGCTTTCAAGTTCAGCATACGCTAGACCACCTTGATAATCTACAGGGCAATAATAATCATACCCTGAAACGTATTTTTTTACAATTTTAATTTCAGGTTCGTTACCGTTGCCAAAGCCAAAAGCTGCTATTCTTTTAGGTTTGTCGCTACGTTTTACCTCTTTCCAATTATTGTGATAGTAATAAGCTTCAATTTCTCCATCATCATTACACTTTTCAGCCCGTAAGGTTTGTCTTGGGAAATGTTCAGCTCTTACTACTTGACCTTTTTTGTAAAGCACTTGAAAAGCGCCTTCACCTAATAATTTTAGGTCTAGTGTTACTTTGCGTAAGCAACTATCGTGAAAGATAGATCGCATTGAAGCATACTCGTCAGGTTTTGAACTATTATCCAAAGCATCTAGACCTTTACCGTAAATCATATTAGTAATACCATTTATAATAGCATTGTTAGTTGTGGATTCGGTATAAAGGTCTATTAGGTAAGAATAATAGTCGTTATCTTCTCCGTACTCAACCCAATCACGGTTTTTGTCCTCACTTATTTTAGGTCTATTGTAAGAAGCTAGGTTAACTATGTGTAAATTATCCATTAGAATGTAATAAATTCGTTATCTGTATCATTAGCAATAAAAGCACCGCTATTTATAGTATAATCTGTTAAGTCAGCTTGATTTGTACAAAAGATTTTATCTCTGTGTATTACCTCATCACTTTCTTTAATAGTTAGTGTGTAGGTTTCATCTTGCTTTAAATCAAACACCGCAGTATAAGTATTATAATATAACTGTTCTGCTATTGCAGTTGTATCTACATTGTGTACCTCTGTATTTGTGGTTTCGTTTATAACAGTTACGTTATAAGTGTTACCGCTTGTAAATTTACGAGGAATCAAATTAATAGTTTGCTCGCTTGCGCTTTCTTCTAATACAATCATACTTATACAATAAAAAAAGTTGCAATTTGTTATTTCTGTAAAACAAAAAAGGGCAGCATATAGCCACCCTTCTCAAATCAAATGAAACCCAGTTTATGAGTTAGTACCTTCTGTAATTGTTTCAGTAGCTGAAGCCAATCCAGCGAAAGGATTAGTTGCAGTTGCACCTGACACAAAGTTAGCAGGTTTTAGTTCGCTTGCAGATAGTGTAAGTGTATATCCACTAAGGTCACCCATAGCTGCACCAGTAGTTATACTCCCGCCAGTAACTTCTGCTCCGTGTTCAAGACCCATAATAAATACATTTCCATTATAATCTTCAACAGCGACGTGAGGTCTTCCAAAGGCTAAGAGTTTTAATTCTTTGTTGTCCTCTTTGCTTAACTTTTTAAGTGTAAGGTTAAGGGTTTGCTCAAAGAAAGTAGTACCGTTTTCACGGCTTGAAGTAATAGCTTGCTCAAAGCTACTATTTCCTTTTAATTCGTATTTATAAGCAGTAAAAGTACCATCCATATCAGTAATCTCGTCATCTGTTTGTGTTACTGTTCCGTAATCACCAAAGTCGGTGAAGAAAACAGCTTTCAGTCCGCCGACTACATCCTTGCAGGGTTCTTTTCTACCTTTCGTTAAATCACAAGCCATATTATTTATATTAAAAAAGGGTGAGCAGGACTAACCTTACCCACCCTCTTTAGTTAGTTATTTATTTTCTTAGTTAGCAGAGTTAGTGATACCGTAAGTTACGATGTCATCAACAATACCATACTGTACACCAGCTGTAAATCTCATTACGACTCTTACATTTTGAGAACCGTCAATGTCAGCCATATCAATAACTTTTACTTCATTGTGATCAGAAAGTAATCCTGTTCCGAAGTATAGGTTAGATTTTTCAGCAGCCATAGCTACGTTGTTTGCAAGACCGTTAGCAACAAAGATCTTAACTCCGTCAAAAGTTAAAGAACCGTTGTTCCACCATTGAGTACCCATAGCGTTAGTACCCGCAGCGCCTAGTCCAGAAGAACCAAATCCTCCTAAAGCACGAACGTAAGCTCTAGCAATATTCTGAGAAACGTAGATATTTAAATCTTCACTTCCGTAGAGTGTAGAAGGAATAGCATCTACGATTTTACCTAACTCTGTGATTACGTTAGAAGCAGTTACTGTAGTTCCTGCAACTTCGTTAGCTGCTGGTAAGTTAGCATCAGTAGCAATTAAAGTAGTAAGTCCATCAAATTGTCCGCTTGTAGCAGTTGAACCTTCCCAGATAGACTGCTCAGTTCTTTGTGCTACTTTAGCAGCAACGTGAGAAATTAAAAAGTCAGCAAAAGATGAAGGGAGTGTATCGTGAGCTGAATAACCCATTGAGATAGCTTCCCAGTCATCTTGAAAATCAGACTTACAAAGTTGTAAGTTTACTTGCTGATATTCTGGCTGAAGTACTCTTTCGTCAAGTGTTAAAGTACTTGTAGCTGTAAAGTCGCAAGAAGCATCTTTTACGATATCGTCAGTAGATACAGTTTTAATGACTTCTTTAAATTTAACATTGGGCTTAACTGTAATCCCTCCGTTTTCAATTGTACTCGCGCTCAATAAACTTGCAGAGATATACTGTCCTGCAAATTCACCTGCATACGAAGTAGTAATACTAGTTGTTGTTGGCATTTTATTTTAATTTATTTGTTATTTTTTAATTTGTGCAATTCTTTGCATTACTTTATCTGCAGTAGTCATAGCTCTACCTTGAGCAAATAAGTTTAGGTTTCTTTTAGTTTCAGCTTCTGGATTGTGAGTTACCTTTTCTACAGGCTCTTCAGCTGATAGTTCAACTGGCTCTTCAACCACTTCTTCTTTAACTTCTTCACTAAGTTCTTCCTTAGCTTCTTCTTCAACAGGTGCTTCTTCAGACATTTCTTCCTTAGGCTCAAGCATTGATTTAATTTCTTCAACCATTTGCTTAACCTCAGCAAGTTCTTCTTTAGTTGCATATCCCATTTCTTCTTTTTCTTCTGCAGCTTCTACTTCTTCAGATGCTTCCGCTTCTTCTTGTTCTGCTGCCCCTATAGATGCAATAATACCTTCCTCTTCTACTTTTAGCATTTCGCCATCTTCAAGAGTGTAATCGCCTACAGGTAGTGCTACCTTTTCATCTTCTGTTACGATAAAAACTTCACTTCCTGCAGCGAAATCTTCACTTTCAATAACAGTTCCGTTTTCCAAAGTAGCTTGCGCTAATTTTACTTCTTGGGTTTCTTCATTTAGTTCCACTCCAAGAACTTCTTTTACTTTGTTTAACATATCTGTCGCTTTCATATAAATTGAATATAATTATACAATAACTTATTAATTACTTTGTTATATTTTTACTCTGTTCCTGTAATGTTACCTATTCCCTGCGCTTGAAAGCTACCGTCACAGCATTTTCTTGAATAAGTTTTACCGTCTTTACACAAACAACCTCTTCGGTCATCTTTTGGGCTAGGGTTTCTATCTTTATCGTCTCTTCTCATTATGTAAAGTCAGCGTTTTGTGTTCGTTGTATAAAATAGATAATATCCCATATCTTTGCACTTCCCCCATTTGCAGTTATTTTCCAATCAGTACCATTTGTTACAAAATCAGCATCTGTATAATATTGGAACATTTGATGAAAGTCGTGATCAACATCATTACCTTTAGGGAAATTAATATCACTTCTTATTCTATCGTATGGTGTACCATTACCACCTTCAAAGTGTAAACTTAAATAAGTTTGATTAGCATTTGCTGCTGAACATCTAAACACTACTGTTATTTGGTAAACATCGTTTTCGTTTATAGCTAACACTTTATTAGTAGTGCCATTATAAAAAGTTATTGATGGGTGGCTTCTGTAAACTGCACCAGCATTATTAGGTAATACAACCTCAACACCGTCTGATAAAGTGAGTTTGTTTGAGGAAGTATATTCTGTATCGTCATATCTTGCCCAACCATTTACAGTTATAACATTCTGAGGATATACTACTACATTACTTCCGTTATGACCCATATAAAGGGCTGAGTCGGTACGCATCATTGCACCGTTTTCAATATTTACGTTATCTACTACGCTTTGGCTTACATCTTCAACGTGGACTCTATACGAAGTATTTTTATCCATTTTCTACGCTTTTTATTTTAGCTTCAGCCCAGCTTTTAGCACTTTTGCCTCCCCACAATAAATAAGATATATAACCGCAATCTGTTTTTTCACCTTTTTCGTAATAAACCTCAGCTCTTGATAAATAGCTAAACATTCTTTTTATAGTTTCTAAACTGACTGGCTTACCTTGCGCTAATTGTTGCGCTCTTACTTTTCCTACTTGAGTTGCACACTTGTTATTGACCGCCTCGTTTAATTTAAGACCCCTTTTAGCGTTGTTTTTAGCTGAGTCAGGGTAATCACTATATGATTCCATTTCTGTTCGCTGACCATCTTTTAAACGCTTGTCTTTTTTTATAATGCCTTTTATTTGGCTTAATAAGTACTCGGCTTCTTCTTCTTCTATTTTTGCTAAGTCGTCTTTTATGGTTTTGTCTTTAGGGCGTTCTGCTTTGTCAGCAAAGTAGCCTTCAATACTAAAGCCTTTTACTTTACCTGTTTTAACGTAATTGTTCCAAATGTCATCATTTAAAACTTTCATAGAAACCATCCAAGTTCCAAGCGGCACATCCATATCGTCCATCCTTGTCTTATCCTTTTCTGTATCTTCTACAATCCAAGACTCAACAACCGACAAACCAGTTAAAGGCATTTGATGTTCTAGTGTGCTTTTATTTTGGTTACCATTTATAAAAAATAACTCGCTTGCTTTTCTTACAGTATCACGACTAAAATAAATGTAATATTCGTTATCCTCGTTTCTACGATAAATAGGCTTGTTAGGTATTAAAGCTGCACCCATTAAGATACGCTTTTCTTTGTCTACCTCAGCAAGTTTAAATTCTTGGCTTTTAAGTGCTATAAAATCTTCTTCTATTGCTGGTGATTCTACCACGCTAATAGCTTCTATTCCAATAGCATCTTCTTCGTCTATAAAAAGTTCTACTATATCCATATTAATACAATAATATTTTTTGTGTTTTGTTACCCAAGTGATGCACTTTTAACTATGTTTCTATCTAGCGCTTGTTGGTTTGTAACTTCATTACTTACTACAAATGCTTTAACAGGTTTTTGTTCTTGCTGTCCTAATACCTGCGCTAGTTGGTTTTCAGGTGCTGACCCTACTACGTTTATAGCTGGGGCTTGCGCTGTTCTGCCTCCTGTTTGTCTTGATACAGCTGGTGCAGCTACTGGCTCGCCTGTACCTTGTATTGCTTTAACATTTGCTAGACCCGCTGCTACTGCTGCCGCAGCTGCTATTGCCCCTAATGCAGGACCTACTACTGGCACACCTGCTAACGAAGCATAAGCGGCTGTTGCTCCTTTATAAGTCTCAATAGTTGTTTGTGCTATAGCTGCTACCTTACCTGCTTTACTTTCTTCTCCTAATATTGTTGACAAATCACCTAGAGCGTTTGATGCCAAGTTTAATTTAGCCTCAGTTGATAGCTTTTCTACCTTTTCTTGTTCTTCAGCTTTCTTTTGTAATATTCCTTTTAATTTGCTATTAACATCTTTTTCAGCACTTATAGTGAAGTCATTATTTTTAACAATGCTGTCTTTTAATATACCTGATATTGTTTCTTGTTGCTTTTGGAAGTCTTGTATTTCTTTGGCACGCTCTGCAGCTTTTTTGTCAGCTTCTGCTTTCCTTAACCCAGCAGCTACACCTAATAATTCTTTATTTCTAACTAACCTGCCTTCTTCAAGCTGTATTACATTAGCTACTAATTGTGCTTCTTCTTCTAAATCTTCTCTTGATGATTCGCTTAATGAGTTTTCTTCTATTTTTATATCCCTTCTAAGTTTTGCTAAGTCAACTTCTTTTCCTGTTATTTCATCTTCTAATTGTGCTGCTTTTTCTAAAAAGAATATACGCTGCTCTGCTGTAAACTTGTCAACTTCTGCTGCTTGCGTTTTAAGTTTGTTTATTTCTACGTTTGTTTTGGCTCTTTCTACTAATAATTCACGTTCACGTCTATTTGCATCTGCTATTTTATCAGCTAATACACCAGCTACTTCTATTTCTTTTCTGGTTTCGTCTCCAAAGTTTGTTATCCTTTCTTTAAACTGTTCAAAGGCTTCACCTGCTGCATCAAAGTTACCTGTAAATACATTATATAGTAAATCACCAAAGCTATAAAATATATCACCTACATTTCCTGCAATAACGCCTAAGCTTTTAAGTATTTTGGCAAAACGGTTTTGACCTTCTTCACTTGCAGTAAAGGCTTGGGTTAAAGAAGTAACTGCAATTACTAAAGCACCAATACCAGTAGCTATAATAGCACCTCGCAACGTTTTAAAGCTTCTTACTACTTTGCCTACTGTACCTGTAAGCCCTTTGAACTTTGTAATAGCGCCCCCTGTAACTGCGTCAAGTTCACCACCTAATTCAGTTGAAGTTTCTTTTGTTTTTTCAACTTCTTCTTCAAGCTTTACTACTTGTTTATTAAGTTGCTCTATTTCAAATGCAGCTTCTTTATATTTTAATTCTAAGTCTACTACTACTTTTGCCATAATCCGTTTTTATATTGTTTTAACCCTTCTTTTATTGATTCAGGATATTTGTTTTTGCCTAAAGCTATATCTATATATTTGCCTTTCCATTGTTCGTTTCTTGCAAACCCTAATAAGTCTAATAAATTTTGTGTCATACCGATTTTGTTATTACTATTTGTGCAGATACCGTTCTTACTGTATTACACCATCCAAAGAATATTCTAGCGTAATATGTTCCTGCTGATGCAGTAGCTCTTACTGTTTGTGTTCCGTTTTCTAAGAAACCATCAGCATCAAAGTTTACAGTTGAACCGTCTTGATTATAATTATCATTTTCAATTACTGCAAAGTTTACATTTGTTAGCGTTGTGCCATTTGCTATATAATTAGAAACAGCTGACAAAGGATTAGAAACATTTTTGAGAGCAGTATAATTATTTGAATACATTATACCTATAAATGTTGCTTTAGATATTCCAGAAGTTGCAGAATAAATATCTAGACCAGATATTGTAGCCCGCACACCAATAGCACCCAATTCTGTTCTGCCTGTTATACTACCTTGACCACCTCCTGCATAGTATTTTGATGCATCACATAAACCAGCAGGGCAATCGTAAACCGCAGTAACTTCGGCAGTAGATATTTTATATACAAAGTACTTAAATATCGTTGCTTGACCATTTAATACTGTAGTATTATCTGCTAAAGCAAATGCTCCGTAATCGTTTGTACTGTTGTTATAAGGTAAAGAATCACTACCCCCTAAATAGTTGTTAGAAAGTAAGTATTTAATTCTATCACCTACAACAGGATAATCGCCTTGACCATTGTGGTAAATTGTTTGTATGTCTTGTATTGTACCGCAGTAGTCATATCCGTTATTTTCAATATCACTTAGCGATGGTTCTGTTAAATAACCACTTGTTGTACCTGCGCCTGCAAATCTAACACTAATTCCAACCTCAACACTTGGGTCCTCTTGACCATCGTTGTCTAAGTCGTAAGCCATTCCATTAAATATAGTCGGGTTATCTGCAGTTACTATTGTGGTATCTGTTGTAACTATTTCTCCACAGTTAGTTGTTTCTGTAAATACTTCTGATATATCATCAGCAAAAGCGTGTAACTCATTCGTATTAGTTCTAGTATAGAACCTTGCGTAATATGTAGCTGGGTCTGTTAGATTGCTTTTTGTAATTACCTTTTCACCTACTTGTAATGTAGCAGCACCTGTTTGCCTTTGTATTGGTATAACTTCAATATTAGAATCAGCTTTAAGTGTGTCAATATCATCGCTTGCTGTTAAGTAAGAACTATTAGTAGCTAATAAGAAGCCATACTCGTCAATATTTAACTGTCCGCAAATTGTACCATAACCTGCAATCTCACCATAGAATTTAAGTTTATCACAGAACGATTCAGCTCTTGTTGAACCAATACTAGCCTCTGTAACAATACAAGGCTGAGTACTATTTTGTACAGGTTCATTACTAGGTATTGTATTAGGTACTTCTGTAGTTTCAGCTGGTAATATAAAGCCATCTACTGTAAGGTTACCAATGTCAGCAGTATATAAGGTTGTATCTGCTGTAATTAAATCGCTTGACAGATCTATTATAGTTGAGTATGGGCTTACATCGTAAACAGTTTCTTCAAGTATATTAGTTAATTCTAATTCAGACCTATTAGTTTCAAAATTAGTGGTTATTTTATTTATTCTATATAGCTTGTCAAATATTATAATTTTATCTGCTAAAGAAAGGTTTTCTGTAATGCTCATTGGCAAATAAGCTGAAGCATACGTTAACCGCTTTCTTTTGTCAAATAAATCTTTTATATAGTTTATATAGTAAGTATCAAATAAAGTATTATTGTTAGGGTTACCTGTATATTCGTCATACTCTCTGTGAAAGTTTAACGATTGTGATTGGTCATCGCCAAAAAGGTTAGTTAAGGCTAATGAGTTTGAAGGGACCCAAGGTGATGCAATATTTACTCTATCACCAGCAAAGTTAACTGCTGCTATAGTTGCTATTGGTTTACCTGCATAAAATAACAAAGGTTCATCTACTACTGAAGCCTGTGAAGTATCTACTGACCAGCCCCATTGAATTTGTGATTTTGTAACACCATCAGCAGCATCTAACAAATGCTCATACTTCATATGCGCAAAAGGTAACTCTATATTGTAAGCATCACCTTCAAAGTTATCAGAAGCAGCATATTCTAAAGTTCCCCATTTTTTATTAGCTATATTTTCGTGTACTTTAGCTAAGTATGTTTCATTTCCTGCATATCCTAAATTAACTTGCCTGTAAGGTATAACTGAATCAACTACTGTTTCGTCTTTTGCTAAATGCTCTGTAATATCCCAAGTATTTGTAGAACTTGCAAAAAACGCGTCTAATGTTTTAACTACTATTGTACCGTCATCGTCAATATACGAAGTTAGGTTAAACATTTTAAACAGACCAGCTAAAAAGTCAAGCGTTTTAATTTTAGGTAGGTTAGACGATATATTTATTTGCTCATCTGTAAGTACACCAGCTGAACCTGTAAAGGTTATTTGTTTTTTACCTAATAGTGTAATAGTTTTAGCGGGCGTAGCTAATACAGTTACATCTACATCAAAGGTTGCTGCATTGTTAGCCTCTATAAAAAAAGTATAATCACCATTAGGTATTTCTATTTCTTGTACATTATTTGCTGCACCGTTTGTTGTCGTGCCTGTTAAGCCAGTAAACTTTTGGAACTCTTCACCGTTCTTTTTTATTACTAAGCCATATTCATCGCTTCCTGAGGGTGTTACCTTAACTCTTATTGTTCTATTATACCTTCTAGCGTCATAAGTATTTTTAAAATAGCTATCGTGTACACCTACTATATCTGTAGTATCGCCTCGTACATTTGTAAAGCCATTTACTGTATATTGCGCATCTTGGTCTACAAATAAAGAACCCTCTTTAGTGTGTAGCCACATATACAGATTGTAAAAAGGAAGGTTTGTTTTAGAAAAGAAATCACTACTGAACCTTATATCGTATGCTATTTCAATGGCTTGTATTATAGCATATAACCTAATGGCTGGCTTTAATTGGTTAAAGTTTACCCCGTGAGCGTTTGTATCTGATATATTGTAATATAGGTTATTAGTGCCAGCATCTGTATTAGATGAATCGTATGTAAGCCTATCGGTATGCGTTATTAAAGGTATAATTATAGCGTCCTCAACTGTTTCTGCCCTTACGTTGCCGTCAATACCGTCAACTAAATATGCTGCTATATTTGTATCGTTCCAAGTAAAGTCTAATACATCTAAATAAGTAAGGTTACCTAATTGATCTTCACCTATTAAGTCTTTTAATGTAACTGTATTTCCAAAAAAGGTAACTTTATAAGTGTGTGCTTCGTTATTTTTTAAAGTTGTACCCTCAAGCTTTATTTTACCCTTTTTAAAAGGCTTATAGTTTAAATGTAACTCAGCTCTTTTTTTACGCCTAGCATCAAAGCCATCTATAAAGTAATTATAAAAGTGTTTAAAGAACTTATTATTGTGTTTGGATGCTGGTATATTAAAAGTCTTAGAATAGTCTGTAAAAACCTTTTCTATGTCTTTTACATCCTGTATTGACTGGGTTAAGGTTACAGACTCATCACTATATAACTCAACCTCTTCAAGTACACCTTGATCATTTTCAATATATAACTGTATTTGCAGCATCTACCTAATATTGTTAATCTTGTTAAACCCAAATTCAAAATTAATTGTATAGTCTGTCAGTTTATCATTTAAAGAGGTTTTAAAAGTCATTTGTTTTGTAGTAGGTATAATAGGCAGTACATTTCCCTCGTAGTTTATCCAAGCATTTTCAGTTAAGAATAATTCCTCAATAGTTTTATTCATATCTTCTTTTATAAACCCTGTATTTAGTGTTATGCTTGTTTTAGCGTTTACGTTATACCTTTGATTCTGCGTTTGATTTGTTCCGTATGTTACTGTACTACTTTGTATAATGTTTCTTTTAAAGAGTTCGTCAGTTACGTTAAAGCTTTCTGTAGTTTTCTTAAAAAAGTATAAATCTTGAAAAGCGCCATAACGGTTAAGGAATGTCACTTTGTAAGGTGTGTACTTTGGCTCACAAACATTAGTTACCGTAATTGTTTTTAGTAATGTAGTATCGTCAGTATCATATACCTGTATCGTACTACTGTTAGCAGGTATGTCTATATATTGTACTTTTTGATTTATATTGCCGTTATCTGTTATTTCTGTATCGCTTGAATCAATAGTTACTTTGCCTACACCTTCTGCAAAGATTGGCAACTTACCAGCTGTATTTTCAGGCAAGTATATATTGTCTGCGCTTATTAAAGCGTGTCTTTGTAACTCTGGATTTATTTGATCTTCAAAATAACCGTAGCCATCTAAAGCAATAAAGTTAAATGTTTGTGGATTGCTATATGTATAAGGTACTCCATCTGAGTCGTAATAAGTAACTACTGCACTTACCCATTTTGCATAACTAGCGTAATCGTCATTAAAAGTAGGTTCTAAGTAATCCCTTACAAGTTCACCTATTTCTAATATAATGTTTTCTTGACCGCTTATTATATTTTTGTTCATTGTATATTTTAAGTCAGCATCTGAATATGAGTTTTCAGTACCGTTATAAACATACAATCTTAAAGTAACGCTTCCTAATGCCATTTTTTTATCTTTTATAATGCAACAGAATCACCTGCTGTACCACTACAGTTTGATTCTCTTATATCTTGTATTACTCCGTTTGAGTCTATTTGGTAAATAATAAAGTTACCATAATTTGGTCCTACTGTTACAGGGCTTGTTGCTACTGCATAATATTTATCTCTTCCATTAAATACGCTTCCGTCTTTACAAATTATAGCACCAAGAGTATAAAGTGTACCTGTACTGTTAATTGCACTTGACAATACATAGGTAGCTGAACAGAATGTGCTTGGTGATGATGAAGCTGCACTTATATAAAAAGGATATGGTCCACAAGTAGGCAAAGCCGCAGGTTGTGTTATTGTTTTTGTACAAGATATTGTACCACTATTAGAATATCCGCTAGGTACATCTACTGTAAATGTTACAGTTCTTGGCGTTGGTGACGATACTTCGCTAAATGACTTTGGAGTCCAATCTGATATTGTTCCTATTTGTGCAGTACCTGAATTGATAACACCTTTTGTAGATATTTGCTGACCGCTTAAATTAGCAACTTCACAAGTAAATTCAGGGTTACCAGCTGGTTGACTAAATGTTTTAGAACATTCTATTGTTGAACCAGCGTTGCCATATCCTGCAGGCGCAGTAATATCAAAGTATAAAGTAACACTTCTGTCGCTTCCTGTATTGTTTGCTGTATAGCTTGTTATTGTAGAGCCTCCACTTGTTTCTTTAATAGCGGTTATAGTACCTGTTGAATTAGGGTTTGTTATTGTACCATCCTGCGCTATTGAACCACCTGCTAAAGCATCTATCCCGTTATTTGTACAGGCATACGTTTGGCTCGGTGCGTTTACCGTAACACTTACACCCTGAGTAGCTGTACAGCTGTTTGCTATTGTATCGTAAGCAGAAACGTAAACAGTTGTTGAGCCGCCTATTGCATTTGACGATAATGTTAGTGTATTACCACTTACTGAAGCGTTTACTACTGCTGATGGATTATATATATTATAGCCTGCTATT
>Ga0181568_10003229_pt1 | contig 14764 bp, 12 predicted proteins | sample 101ome_20_FD_133758 | JGI IMG/M metagenome (GOLD analysis project Ga0181568, IMG submission 133758) | Coastal salt marsh microbial communities from the Groves Creek Marsh, Skidaway Island, Georgia - 101404AT metaG (megahit assembly) | ecosystem: Environmental > Aquatic > Marine > Intertidal... | reverse complement strand
TCCAACCCTCAACGGTAGAGATTGGAGTATCTTCAATTCTCTTGATTTGGTATGTGGACAAGCCTTGAGGCACACCATCCCATTCGCCTGCTCCTTGCAGTCTTAGTTTTGTGTAGTAGATTTCGTATGGGACATTCTTTTCGAATCCGTAATCACGGCCATCCATCCAAGCGATATGCGTATTTCCTTGTAGGTCAACAGCAATTGATGGGTGGAATGAGAATGCGTCATCGATTGTGACACGTGTGTCGTTTACTACGACCAAGTGTCCTTCAGAACCTCTTCCAGTATCCTCTTGGTATCCATTGCCCATAGTCTTGTGACCTGGCTGGCCTGGTACCCATTGAGCGTCGTTGTCCATCTTTCCGTATGGATCTAGAACTGTCATGAAAATTTCACGAGAGTTGTTTGTTGAGATGTAGACCATTGCTTCTACAAGAAGTTGCATTTGGCTAGCACCGCCAGTTCCGGATGGGAACTCATAGGTTTGACCGCCTGCATCGGTTGACCTTACAGATGTTCCTGGACAGTTTCTAGTATTGGTGGAAACAACTCCGTTTGGACACTGCGCCAAATCTTTCATGTGAGATTGAACTGTTTGAGCGCCACCGTAGGTTTGCCCATACAATCCTACTGGAATTACTCCAGCATTTACACAATTGTCGTGTGCTTCTTGGATAGATGCCGTGTCGTCTGCTCCTGTAGCAGGGTCTCCGTCTTTCGGCCCTTCATCAGAAACTGGAATTACGATTTTCGTAGCGTTAGGGTTCCAACGGTGGTCGTCAGAGGTTGGAGGGTTCCCTGGAACATTGCCGTTAGCATCTTTCCACGATAGACAAGCCCAGTTTGAACCTGGCCCCCAATCTTCACCGGAATATCCTGAGTAGGTGCCTCCGTTGTAAACTGTTCCAGGTAATTTCCTTACTCCTCCTGAGTCGTCACCCGGAACTTGTCCTAGAGGAGTTGCTCTTGGACCTTGTCCGGAACCTCCGGTTTGATATGGGATAGCACAATTACCGCTGCTTGCAGCACTTGGTAGGAAGTTTCCTAATCCATAGATTGTCTCGAATACAGTCATGTTTCCTTCTTCTAACATTGGCTTGATTCCCTTGAAGTATCCTCCGGATGCGAAGTTTCCTCCGTAAATTACAGTACAAACATCAGCCCATTCTGAATACATAGAACCGGATGTATCGACTACGAACACGAGTTCTACTTTTCCGCCTCTTGTATCGTCCCATGCGATTTGAACCATGTCGTTAGCATCGATTACGATGTCTGGGTGACCTTTGTGTCCGATAATAGGCGTTAGAAGTGTGTCATCGAACAATACAACTGCGTTCTGAATTACGTAATCAGGTTGTAGCATCTTGTAGTAAATTTGTGGCTGTTGGAAAAACATGTCCAACTCGTCATAATTGTCTTGCCAAACGATGTGTACGTTTCCTTGGCTGTCGACGTCGATTGCCGGCCAGTCTCTGTTGTTAATGTGTTGAGCTACGATGTAGTCATCTATTGCTGTTAATTCTCCGTCGTTAGAATTAGATCCATCCATAGCGGTTGCGAACGGTTTCAATGCAGTGTACATGATTTTGTGTTGGCCTGAATGATCAGCCCATACAATGTGGACATTGTCGTTTTCATCAATAACCATATCTGGGTGGTAAATTTTGTGAAGTCCAGAGTTTGAAACTTGGGTTGCATCGATTAAAGTTTCACCACGTGGTGATACCATTGAATAAAATAAATGTTGATTTGAACGACTCCAAACAACGTGAACGTTTCCTTCAGAGTCCGCAGCTACTGCTGCCATTCTATCCGATGAACCTCCCCCATCAACAACCTGAATCGCTTCTGTAATAACAACTTGAGTTGCTGCAGCAGGGGCTGCCATCATAATTCCAGTTAATGTTGAAAGCAACATTATCAATGCTAAACTTACCGATTTTGCTTTTTGTCCCATGTAGACACCTCTAACGACGAAATTTTCGTTAAATTACTCCTACTTAACCGCGACCCTCTCAGGTCACAGATAAATAGACTTCAAATCCAATCTTCGGGGTCGAAACCATCGCCGAAGGACATCGATTCGTCGATATGAACTTGCTTTGGTTTTGGAGGGCTGGGGCTGCCTATTCTTTGGGTTGTTTGCTTCTTATTTTCCCAATCATCAACTGGCCCTGGTTTTCCATTTCCTTTTCCAAATGCAAACTTAATTTCATGAATTAATCCTAATTTTGATAGCCACAATCTTCGAATTGTTTGCATTAACTCATTCTTAGTTAGGCCATCAAACCAAATCGGTTCGCTTACATTGAAGGCTTGTAATGGACCATTCCTTCCACTCTTTGAGTGACCTAGATGGATGCCCCAATCAACTCCAGATGCTATTAATTGCATCCTACATTCGTGGAGCCAATTTTTCCACTCCTCAGCATCTTCTTCCATTACCTCTTTCATCTTGTCTTGCTGACCACCATCAACCCTAGTCATCGATGAGACCGCTACGAGGTCTCGGTCTTTGGGAATGATTACTACAAATTTGTGACCATTCTCCCCTAATGGGTATTTGATTAAGAGGTGTAAATCTGCCCTAGGGTCGCTTTGTTCTTTAAATTCAATGCGTTCTGTCGATAGCCAATCTCTAAGCTTGCCTTCGACTTCATTGGACTCCATGTTACATGCTAAACACTAGGGTGATTTGAAGTATTCAGTTTAGAATCTCTTTCAATTTTATCAGATCTGGCGATACTAATGACCCGATTTTTCTTCTTCTGAACCACTTAGCGGTATCAGAAAACGCGTCCCAACCTATTGCAAAATAATAGCCTGATACCCAAAATAGTAGAATTAAACCAACGAAGGTTGTAAGTAGTGATAATACTGTGTTGAGGATTCCATCACCAAATAATTTCAAAATATCTACTCCTAAATTAGGATCCACAACTACATACAATATTATTGAAAGAATAGCCATAATCGGCCACATTATCAACGAGCCAAACATTCCTGCTAGGAATTGATATGAGGTCCTAGCATCCAATCCTTCATCGGTTCTATCACCAAGGAGTCTTCCGAGTGAAATTTGGAGACCCATTCCGATGATAATTGTTGGCAGTAAGGCTAACATAGGGATTAATTTCAATAAATTTGTAAATGCCCCAACTGGAGAAAAGCCTCGCAGACCATTACAATTTTTGTTGATATCGCGAGCATCTAATCTTGCATCATCCAAAGCATCTCCAATTTTTCTAGCGATTTCTTGCGCTTCAATTGGTGCAGGGTTAGATTTTAACTCCCTTACGGCAAGAACTTCTTCCCTCCATGACAAGGTTGGTTTTCCTCGCAAATTATTCCTTATGTGGGCGATTACGCCGTCCTTGTGCACATCGCTGAAGGTCTCTCTATCTGGAGTCAGGGGCGCAAGTCTTTCCCGTAAATTATCTCTTAGATTATTCACAACTTCTGCCGGAGGTTCGGCCCAATCTCTATTTCTCAATGCTTCAATCAATTCATCTGGCAATTCATCGGCTGGCAATTCTATTGGTTCTCCATATTCTATCCATGCATCGGTTCTGAATAAGTGCCTGACTCTGAAATGAAGACCTATTGGCAGTATTACAGGGATGTTGTGATTGTTGGCTTTTGCATGTGCTACTGCGGCTAGAGCAGTTCTAACAGGTCCTGTTTTCAGCCTGATTAAATGACTTTCAGAGTGGCTTGTTCCTTCTGGGAATAAAGCGCAACCATGACTATAGGAAATACCTGTGGCTAAATTCAAAAGTGACCTACCATTCATGTAAGTTGCTTCTTCTTCGCTACATCCGCCACGTAATAATTCGGCTTTACGAACTACTGGTTGAACGGCAAATTTCCTCGCCCAAAATCCAAGTATTGGCCGAGTCACTAAATCATGTCTGCCGCCCACGACGAATTTTTTGGGATGTGATAGAAAAATGGTAATTGGGTCCAATAATCCATTGGTATGCCAAGCGCAACACATCGACCCTCTATCCAGAGGGATATTTTCTGTTCCTGAAACTTCATGCGTCCTGAAAATGACTGAGGTCACCCTACGTAGACAGAAATATCCTATTTCCATAAACAATGGAGAGCCGGGATATTTTGTTCCAAACTTTGGTAGGGGCGTATTCATCAATTTATCGAATTTCATTTTCGTAGCGGATTGAGATAGAACTGGTAATAAGTCTCCATGTTCATCCCTTGCTCCATCTTCACCACTCTGCATATTCATGCCTCCTTTATTCGAGAGCATAATTCAGACAGGGCGGCAAAGTCCGGCGGATTTGGTGGCTTTGCATCCGGAAACATAGCAGGAAGCGCCTTTCCACCATCGCCCGAAAGCCTTGGTATTACGTGTACGTGTACATGAGGGATTTCTTGCCCTGCCATTGGACCATCATGGATTAGAACAGTAAAATCATTAGTTTTGAAATAAGTTCCCAGGATGATTTGAGTTTGTTGGACTCCGGAGAACAAGTCCCTTAATTCATCTTGAGATAAATACGAAATTCTTTGCACTGGATTTGTTGGAACAACAAGAGTGTGGCCTTCAGAGCGGGGGAACACATCCAAAAACGCACCCCAATTTTCACCGCGAGATATGAAGTTCCCTGGTATCTCGCCAGACAAAATTTTCTCGAAAAGAGTCTGTTCTGCCATGATTATCGCACAGGCAACTACCTCAAAATTATGAGGGTTGTAAAATTAAGCATCGGGGGAAAGTATCCAAGTTCCTGAACTTCCTTTTCTTATGGCTAGAGAAGATGTATTGCCATCTTTGTCAATTAGAGTGTGGTGTAATAATTCGGAATTGGATTCGACGAAATCTGACCTCTGGTGGGTTCCTCTTGTTTCTTCTCTGGATATTGCGCTTTGAACTGTAGCGATTGCAAGCCTAATGCCTGCTTTTAGTCTTAGAGATTCAAGCAAATTCGTATTGAATAATCTGCTCTTATCATCAAGATGTACTTTTTCAGCATCGATGCTTAATCCTTCCAACATTTCCAAAGAAGATGCCAGGTTGTCCCCATTTCTATTTAGACCCACATTTGAATTCATAATTTCGTTCAATTTAGCAAATAGCGGCCCTGTTCTCTGAACAGGTCCTGATTCTGCTCCTTCCATTTCTAGATCTAAATCCGCTTCAGCTACGCCTAGATAGGTTTCAAGTTGGGATTTACCTGTAAATTTGGCTTTCTTACTATGAGAGGCTGCATGAGACCCTGCTTCATATCCACCTACCATTGCGTCGAGCAATTGGTTACCTGCAACAATCCCTGCCCCATGAACTCCAGAGGATGCTGAAGCACCTGCTGCGTAAAGGCCAGTAAACCATCTTGACCACTTTCCTGAAATCGCTCTACCGTGTTCATCTGTCACGATCCCGCCTAGAGTTGTTGAGACTTGAGCACTGACTGGAACTGTTTGTTTCTTCATATCGATTCCCAATCTGGTGGATACGATTTCCATTGTTTGTGACCACCAAACATTCGAATCTCCCATATTTCTTGCATCGAGAACAAATCCATTGTTTCCGACTGCGATTGCTAATTGGCAAGGGTCTGCAAAATCTTCGATTGCCAATGGATTGCCGTTTGGCTCATGAATGGTTGCGCCATCTGCCAACATTCCGATTGGAAGTGATACATTTGTGCCTGATACAGATAATGGTGTCCAGGCAGCGAATTCCATATTTCTAACTGCAAGTCCAGTTTGCATGGCTAAGTCAATTCCCAAACCAATGTTTGTTCCTTGCCAAATTCCTTCATATCCTCCGTCGGCGATAATTACCGATTTTGCTTGTAGGGCATTGAGTTTGCCGGTAGACATATCTAATGCTACGACCCCATGAACTTCTTGGTCTGTATGAACTAAGTTCAGAGGGATTTGATCTCCTCGGCGGATAACACCATGCTTCATGCATTGTTCTTCCAATACTTGTTGGACTTCTCTTGCTAGAGCATCCCCTGCAGTAGTTAATCTTGGAAGAGTATGTCCTGCTGCTCTTCTAACAAGTGGTATACCGTCTGCATCTCTTCTGAAAATTACTCCCCAGCGTTCTAGTAGGTCGACTTGTCTAGTTGCTTGAGAAATTCTTTGAGAGACGATGTCTTGGTCGCAAAGGAAGTTTCCTGCCTTGATTGTATCATCGCTGTGGGATTTCATTGTACTTTCTTTGATAGGCGCTGCAAGGCCATCTGTTGCGCTAGCAACCCCCGAGCCCAAACTATCCGCAGACATCATCAGAGTTGAAGCTCCTGCTTCGGCAGCAGTCGCCGCGGCTCGAAGAGCAGCGGGTCCATCTCCAAGCACTATTACATCCCATGCTTCCATTGAAACCTCTCCGACAGTCTTCTCCAAGCGCATTCATATCATAAGCAAAGCGCATGAATTATCATGAGTCTGATGTTGAACTAAATAGTTCGGGTAATGGCTTTTCACCCATCTGTCTAGCCTTTAACATGCGTTTCAAACGCAAATTTGAAAGGTTTGTTCCACCCTGAATAACTTTGGTGGAAATAATTCTTGAATCGAGCACAGAATTATCATCATCTCTCAAAATTACATGCACATTTCGATTTCCTTTTACTTCCTCTGCCCACGCTAAGCCTATCCACAAAATCACTCCTTTTTCGAGATACTTTGGCATCCAATCCAAAGCATCCTCCACCAAAGGATCTGTGATTTTTACAGGGTTTTTTGGACCTACGCAGGAAACTAACTCCAAACGATGAACTTGAGATTCGGGGATTCCCCCAGGTAAAATCACTTCAACTTTGAAATGCCTATTTGTTTTCAATTGATTATTTAGCCCTATGAATAAGTGGCCAGTGCTATTGTCACAGATTTGTGAAAGGGCCACATCCATCCTCCATTCATCTTTTGTGATTGTAGAGTTTCCTGCAAGCAAATCGTTTTGTAAACGATCTAGTAAATCAAACAATTCAGTTTGCCATGCTCTCGAATGTCCAATCAACCTCTGAAGTTTAACCCAGTTGAAATTTGAATCCTCATTTAACAGAAGGTTTTCTATTTCCATTGGCTTAATGAATTCTTTAATTTCATCGAATGTTTCTTCATCGCTTAAATCTCCCCTTGCGTTAAGGTGGAGAAGGTACAATATCCTCTCTCTAGCTTGCCTTTTGTCGATGCCTTTCAACACGGATTTGCCTAATTCAATTTCCCACTGATTCCACAGAAGTGAATGGTCCGGGTCAAGATGAGCGAAGACGAGGTCGCCAAGGATTGTGTCCAATTGCATCGGATGATGCGTAGGTGAATGATAAACGAGATATGGTAATTCATCTCCCAATTTATTTACTTCGTCGGCGGTAAAAATTGCATGATATGCTAGTGCTAAACTCGATGTTAGTGATATCAACAACAACAGATTGTATGCAAGTGTTTCAGGCTCTAATCCTGCTGCGATAATTAACAAAAAAACAGAGGTTGTAGCCAAAAAAGTCGCAGTTGCATTATGAATTCGAATATCGTTAAGACCGGCTTTGATTCTGTCCATCCCTGGTTCAGCCATCATATCCCTTCTAACTCCCTTCACAAATGACTCCTCTTTCCAAAGTGATGATCTGAGTACTAACGCTGTCATCGCCCGCTCTCCTGCAACAACAGCAGGAGCGATGGTGATCGCAAGCATAGGAATCCAAATGACAATCATTAGGCTTGGTCTAGCCAATGGATGGAATGGGGCTACAACGCCTGCCAAAGCAGTAATTGCCATCAGCAGCCCAACCACCCTTCTTGTTAGCATTATGATTGGGTTTCTGGCAAAGCGTCCGAATTTCAATCTATGATTTTCTGCAGATTCATAATCTGCCTTTGATTTTGATATTGTGTCATCTATTCTATTGAAATCCATACTGTATGGATTTGGTAGTATATTTGTGCCTGAGTTGTTGGCTCTATCTGTTCGAGAGCCCTCAGCCATGATTGACTCCAAGTCACTCATATGTATGTGGATTTTGGTTAAATCTGGCAGCGATAGGTTGTTGAAAGAGTGGCTTCCCCCACGGGATGGACACGTGGCCCAGCTGGATAAGGCGGTGGCCTCCTAAGCCACAGATCGCGGGTTCGAATCCTGCCGTGTCCGCTCAAATCAATTGGATGATGCTTTCGCGATTTCATTGACTCTATGCAAGAATTCCTCTAACTGGATTCTGCCGTGCATTGAAGATTGTAATTTAACGTCGCATTCTGATAACGCATCTAACAAATCGCATAACATGTTTTCTTCCAATAGCAACCTACCTGTTGTGAGTAATTTGTGAATGTGTAAAACTACGTCTTCGGGGTCAAGAGCATGTTCGTCCATGACCTTGTCTAAGTTGCCTAATGCACCTTTCAAAATTCTCTTGTTTCGCCCACCGACTTGTTCAAATTTCCAGTCGTGAATTCGTCCTCTAAGGGCTTCTTCGATTACTTGTTGTATGCCAACTAATGTTGTTGCTGCAACTATATTTTGGAGGTTTTTTCTATCATCTAATTGATTGGTTTTCGCTAATAATTCCATCAAAAATACCGCCTTACGTAGATTTCCATTCGAAACGTGTGCAATATCTCCCAAAATTCCTCTAACAGGTTGCAGGTTTTCCATATCTGAAATTTCTTGTAGCCTATTGGCCACCAATTCCTTCGATGTTGCTGAAATTCTAATCTGTTTAGTTCTAGAACGTAATGCATCAATTATTCTTGAGGGCGATCTAGCGGTGAAAATGAATCTAGAGGTTAGGGATGTTGCTTCCATCATTCTTCTGAGATAGGGTTGGCGAATTGTTCCTAAATAATCGGCATCTTCAATCACAATAATTCTGGAAACCTTTCTATCGATGTTTGAATTTAATTCTGTATTTTCAGCACCTGCGGGCGCAATATCTCCGACAACAGCCTCTGTTAACTCATTGAAGAAAGAATCTAATGAAGACCTTCCGGCTAGCGTGTCGCTAGAATTTCTGCCCTCTGGTCTGAGGAATTCTTCGAAAGTCTGCATTGCACCTGCAGATTTTGCCAAATCTCTTGCCTGAAGAACGTGGGTTGTTGACTTCCAAGAAGGGCCGAGCACCTGTCTTGCAACCAACCTCCATGCAACCGTTTTTCCGACCCCTTCTGGGCCTGCTATGATTAAATGAGGAGGATTTGCTTGCACTGCGACCTTTTGAAGATTTGATTTAATCGATTCATCCATGGCCAAATCTTGGAATTGGCGAGGCGCAAACGTCTCTAACCAAGATGCCATGTTTATGTGACAACTGGATTGGGTCTTTCAACCCCTCGATTGAATCCTTACTCTGCGGATAGGATTTTGTGACCTGTTCTTCGCAATTTTACGAAAATTCTGTTTCCACAACTGTTGCATGTCATGGTTGGGTGCCACTTTCCATCCCTGTCACGGGTGAAGCTCTGTATTGTTCCGCAATTTTGGCATTTGTAGTCAACTGTAATTTCAGCCATTACACTCACGCTCGGCCTTGCGACCGCCCTCTCCTCTTTGAAGGTGTCCTTTATTGTAAGAATGTTCAAAGGTGTCGCGCGGTGGGCTAGTTGCATGGTCGGAGAGCCGTTAGTCATCGATGTTGTTGACAACGGCGGGCAGTGGACTCATCGTGAATGGAGGATGCTGCGATATCTCGGTGTAGACACCCAAATAATCGATAATACGACGCCTATTTCCGGGTTAAGAAAGTTAGACGGTTTGATCTTATCTGGTGGTGCCGCTCGAATCGGATTGACTGGAGAATTGGGTAATTGTGCGGCGTTTCTTGAACTTGAAATCCCGATTTTAGGTATCTGCGCTGGCCACCAATTCATGGCGCGCCACTACGGAGGCGATGCTCGTGAAGCCCCAGAGCCAGAATATGGTGCTATGGAAATTAAATTGGTAGACGGCGGAGGTAAGATTTTCTCTGGTACAAATGAGATTCAAACTGTTTGGGAGAGCCATAATGATGAGGTGCATGTAGTTCCAGATGGCTTTTTCATAACTGCATCCAGTGATTCATGTTTAGTTCAAGGTATGGAAAATGAAAGAGGTGATAGATTTGGCCTCCAATTTCACCCCGAAGTCAACGATTCCGAATTTGGTAAGGAAATGTTTGAAAATTTTGTACGTATCTGTTCCGAATCGAAAATAAACGATTCATGATTGGGTCTCTCGGGGCTCTGTGGCTTTATTTCAAATAGTAAATCAAAATCGCAAGTGTGTGAAAAAAACACTTGTTGTCCTTGTAGTCCTTTCAATTTCAATTGCGGGCTGTACTATTGACCCCGAATGGGAGAGAGTTGGAACTGATGAATTTGAAGATGCAATAAACAACAACCCGACCGGGTTTTTGCTAGATGTGAGAACAACCTCAGAATGGAATTCAGATGGTTATATCGAAGGTGCAACATTAATCCCTCATGATAGTTTAGAAGACCGTTCAGACGAATTGCCGGAGGACATGGACGATTTGATTTTGTTATACTGTAGGAGTGGTAATAGATCTCAGAAAGCTGCTCAGACTCTTATGGACATGGGATATACAAATCTAATCGAATTAGATGTTGGAATAAACGGTTGGAAAAGTGATGGCAAGTCTGTTGTTTATCCATGAGGTGGTTTTATGTTGAATTTTTTAAAATCGTTATTCGTTAAAGAGAGAATTGATTTTTCGGAATTAATCAAGAATGGCGCATTGATAGTGGATGTCAGAACATCTCAAGAATTTAGTTCAGGCCATGCAAAGAACGCAAGAAACATTCCTCTTCAAACTCTCGACTCTAAAATTAATTCATTGAAGAAGAAATCCGTTCCCATAATCACTTGTTGTGCAAGTGGCATTCGAAGCGGAAAAGCCGCAAAAATTCTGAATGCTAAAGGTATAGAGGCGTATAATGCAGGGCCGTGGAAGAATTTGAAAAACTTAGAATGATCTATTTCAAACCTTCAAATTGGCTTGCCTAGCAAGTAAAACAATCTTCATGCTGTGTTCAAGAACTGCTGCGTTAGCCCAAGCTTCATCTAAATCAAGTCCTACGCAATAAGCGCCATGTCCTCTGATTACAACACACTTGTCGCCGCCTTGTTTCAATGCTTCGGCTGTTTGACGTAAGAAATCCTCAGGATTTGCATCGTCTGGGTCGACGATTATTATTTTGCCCAACTGCTTTTTACCAACCTCATCGATTGGAGAGCATAGAATCAAATCCTTTTCACAACTTACAGCGGTTGTATATGCTCCAGTCATGTGTATGCATGCTGCTGGACCTCCTGTGACCAAAGAAGTTGAAGCCAATAATACTTCGAGAACTCGCCAATCAGAAGGTGCTCCATCAGGCGAACCTTGTCCTAATCGTGCTCCTACAATTCCTCTTTCATTCAGCCTCGGAAGGATGGTTCCTTGTCTGGTTGAAATCATCACACCTGGCATCCCGGGATGAAGCATTGCGATAGCTCCCATATTTGCTCTGACCAATTGTTCTCTGTCTAACTGCCTTGCTAATCTTGCAATATCTGCGACTAGGTGATCTGGAACTACAATATCAGATGCTAATACCGCAGGGGGCATCGGCTCCATTTCCATCTCTTCGATGACCTGTGCCGCACCAGCTAAGGATTTTCGCAAACTGGAGACCTCTGTCGAAAGCCTGACTACTTCCTTTTCAGCAGCTTTTGCTCGATTGGAAACCGCTGGAGTAGAGGGGCTTGGTTCACTAGCAGGTTCTGCCTCTACTACTTCTTCAACTGGTTCTGATTCTGTTGCTTCTTCTGGTGCGGTTTCTTCCACTTCAGGCTCAGCCGCTTCCTCTACGATTTCTTCCACAACTTCCTCTACTGATTCTGGTTCTTCTGAAGGTGAGTCTTCAGAAATGGGTTCTTCATCATCGGCTTGTATTGATTCTTCTTGTGGCTCTTCTGTAGGAGTTTCCTCAATTTGAGGCTCCGAAGGTGGGCCACTTGGAGGTCCGGAAGGTGGTCCCGATGGTGGGCCACTTGGAGGTCCGGAAGGTGGTCCCGATGGTGGGCCACTTGGAGGCCCTGAAGGTGGTCCCGATGGTGGGCCACTTGGAGGCCCTGAAGGTGGTCCACTCGGTGGTCCTGATGGTGGGCCACTTGGAGGCCCCGAAGGTGGTCCACTTGGTGGTCCTGAAGGGAGACCTAAAGGTGGTCCGCTTGGAGGGCCTGATGGAGTTTCAGATTCATTCTCCTCGCCTGATTGTTCTGCTTCTTCAGGATGTTCGGTATTTTCGACTATCTCTTCTGCCTCGGACGGGGTCTCCATTTGGTCTAAACCTCCGAATGCTCCACCAAACATGTCATCTGCTGCAGCGTTTTGTTCGTCTTCTCTTGTTTTTTCTGCTGAGGTTTTATTGTCGGCCATGTTCCCCCGCCATGTAGGCCACAGAGCGCGGCTTAAATAGCGGTTGCCGCTCGGCAACTTGCTGCCCGTGTGGTGTAGCGGTTATCATGAGGCGTTGTCGATGCCTCGACCCGGGTTCGATTCCCGGCACGGGCGCCAAACGATAGACTGTTAGCCTGTAGTAAAGAAATACGAATGCTTCTTCAATGATGGATTACAGGCTAATATATGCGGGTTGGAGCATACATCATCGTTCTCATATTTTTGAGTCCGATGGCTACAGCTTGTGAGACTGAGGTTGAAAGGGCTCTAAATGGATGGTTTCCTTCGCCAACTGGCATCTCTCCCGACAAAGATGAGTCGATTAGAGAATCGGTTAGGTTGGCAGCGATAGGCCAAGAAGTTGCTCGCTATCACTTATGGAGAGTATTAACAGGTGAAGAGTTAACTGAGAGGCAGATCGCTGATGAAATTGATAGAGCGATGATAGAAAACGGTTCAAATCCTGATTGGCCTTCCTTTGACACAATTGTCGCATCTGGTGCTAATGGAGCCATTCCTCATGGTGACCCTGAAAACAGAGGCGCTGGGCCAAAGATTGTAGAGATTGGAGATGTTGTTGTAGTTGATTTAGGAGCCAGAGTTAATGACTGGGTTAGCGATGTTACTAGAACATACATAGTGGGCGGAACTACAAATCAAACCATTATCGATTCTTACATGGCAGTATATGATGCTCAAAACTTAACATTCCCTGTGCTGGAAGCAGGAACGCCTGCTTGGGTTCCTGACGACATAGCTAGGACCCATATTGAAGAGCAAGGATTTGGTGATTTATTTATCCACAGCCTAGGCCATGGATTTGGTGTTTGTGTTCACGAGCCCCCTCTTCTCTCAAGTACTAGGTCAGATCCTTTATTTGGGCTGAATTACAATGAGCAGCCGCTCATGATTTGGGACGCCCTAACAGTAGAGCCAGGTATCTATCATGATGGTTGGTTTGGAATTAGGATAGAAGATGATTTCTTAATCAATAGCGACGGTCATGAATTCTTAACCGCTGACCTTCCTAGAGACCTTGATTGGGCTATGATAACTTTAGATGATTACATTGAACAATCTGTATCTGAATTGAAAGGCGACGAGGACGATTCATCCTTCCTGCCGCACCCGGTTGGGTTTGTGGAAGTCCTCGTCCTCGCCGCAATCATTGTCGCAATAAAACGCGACGAGTTAGAGTAATTCTACTCTAATTATTCATCTGCTGGCATGAACTTGTCCATAGCCGGTGCGCCTAATCCTAGGATTGCAGCACCTATTGCCATGAATAGTCCTGTAGATGCACTTGAGTCTCCGTCTGGCAACATCATGTACCAAACGAGTACCCCGAGTAGCATCAATCCACCAGCACCCCAAGACGTGATCATCTTCGCCATGTCTGGCAACTTGTCCATAGCGTCAACTCCAGCCATTGGCAAGATTAGAACTAGTGCTGCGACAAGTGAGCAAAGTACGCCTATCCACATTATCATTGAACCGGTGCTACCCGCAGATGCTGTTGATTCACAATCTTCATCTGCGGTTCCATTATTTGCTTCCTTGGCCATATCACACAGGTCAGAAATCGCCATTGTTGATGAAAATACTGCTCCGTCGCATTCGTTTTCGGCAGCTGGCACGAGTCCATCATTGCCGACATAATCATTCCTTTCATTTTTGCATCCATTTTTATCTCTCCTGAGGTTTTTCCTCGGGATGATTTTCGATTTTTCTAGTATTAAACTACACTACCTGTAAACAAAGCAGAGGCTTTGGTTTCAAGAGATATCGTGATTGGTCACAGTTCCACAAACCGTACAATAAACATCGATACCATTCAGTTTTGGGCTGATGCCCGAGATATCGCTTTCAGCACCGCATTGGCACTTTACTTTGGTCTGCATGGAGCCAGCGATGAGTAAGATGTTCATGAAATAAACGGATGTTAGACTACCAATTCGATTTCGAAACTCGCATAAATTTCTGATGGAGAATATGATTTCTGTGTATCGATTATAATCGAGTTTATTTGATGATTTGCAAATATTAGTTTAACTCTTTCTTCAAGGTCTTCAGCCATGGCTTGTTCGATTATCACCCAACCTTTGACGATTACTTCGTGCCCTGTTTTTAGTAATCCAATAAGTTCCGGTAGATGGTCTATTGTTGAATGTGGAATGTTGACTAGTAGCAAGTCACAGCAGTTCGGAATCACTTCGGCTAAACTCCTTGCGTCTGCGCATTTTGTGGTTGCTTTGGGTAAATTTCTTGATAGTAATTGGTGCGCCTTTGGATTGAGGTCGGATGCAAAAATGTGTTCGACAAAATCGGATTTTGCAAGCGGAATA
>Ga0181568_10003227_pt1 | contig 14765 bp, 9 predicted proteins | sample 101ome_20_FD_133758 | JGI IMG/M metagenome (GOLD analysis project Ga0181568, IMG submission 133758) | Coastal salt marsh microbial communities from the Groves Creek Marsh, Skidaway Island, Georgia - 101404AT metaG (megahit assembly) | ecosystem: Environmental > Aquatic > Marine > Intertidal zone... | reverse complement strand
CTATTCCATCGCCGCCACTTAAATAGTTCTCTACATCTGATTCAACTGCACTTTGGAAATCTGTAACTTGTGAATGAGGAATAGCAATATCAACATCACTTGCCGCTGTTAATTGTCCTTGTGCATTTACAGTGTACGTTGGTATTGCTGTAGCACTTCCATAACTACTTGCACTGACTGCTGTATTAGTAATACTGAATTGGCCTGCACTGTACGTTAAACCTGTGCCAGCACTTAAATGAGCTCTTACTTCTGTAGCACTTGGTCCTGTATAAGTAAACGCACCAGTACCTGCATTGTATGCAAAACTACCATCACCGCCGCTGTCAACTGCTGATACTTTACTTCTTATATTTGCAGTGCTTGGTCCTGTAAATGTAAACACACCACTTGCGTATGACAATGCTGAGTCACTGTCTGTGCTGTTGTCAACAACACTTAAACGTGCATCTATTCTGGCGTTTGCTTCTGCTTGGTTTGGTCCTGTATAAGTGAATACACCTGATGTGCTGTTATAAGAAAAACTGCCATCACCACCTGCATCACTTGCACTTAAATGAGCTCTTACTTCACTTGCACTTGGACCTGTGTATGTAAACACACCATTGCTGTATGAAAAACTTCCGTCTCCACCTGCGTCTACTGCACTGAAGTGAGCATGTGCTTCTGCCGCTGTTGGTCCTGTGTAATCAAATACACCATTTGCATAACTTAGATCACCGTCACCACTGTTAGTACCAATACTGAATAATGCTTCAGCGGCTGTTTCAAAGTCGCTTACTTGCGAAGCAGTAATGTTTACTGCTGTTTCACCTGCGGCTGTGATTAATCCTTTTCCATTTACTGTGAAGTTAGGCACAGTTGCGGCATCACCGAAACTGCCTACATCACTGTTTACAGTATCTAATGTTAGAACTAAATTTGTATTGCTCGAACCATCGAAACTTACTGCTGGTGCAGAACCGTCTCCACTGATAGTAAAGTTTCTTGCTGTTTCTAATACTGTGGCATTTGCGGCTGTGCCAGTTAAGTTACCTATTACATTTGCTGTAATATCGTTGTTACCAAAATTCATTGGTGCAGTTAAGTCTAACTGACCTGTGGCATTATTAAAAGTTAAATCTGCACTGCTGGCACCTGATGTTAATCTCAGTGTTGCATTGGTTGCAACATTTGAAGTATCAAAGCCGTCTGCATTGATTATAAAAGTTTCACCATCAAATGATGTTTCTGAATAAGTAACTGTGTTGGTATATTGACGCTGTTCAATATTACCTTCAATGATCAGTTTACCCTGAATAATCAGTTCTTCATCAGCATTGATATATGTTCTTTTATTTGCCATTTAGTATTCCTGCACAGTGTAAGTTCTTACAACTATTTATCATTTGAAATTGAAATCAAAAAAAACCCCACCTAAAGTGGTGGGGTCCTTTTCTTCTATAAGATTAAATCTTACTGGAATGCAACGTTTGACAATGTAATTGCGTCAACGTAGTCTGCCGCATTACCAAGAGATGAAGCAGTATTAGTCAACTCTTTGTAACCGTATCTTGTCATAAATGACACGACTGGTTCGAAAGTTGCTGGATCCATAACTGGACCTGTGCTCATCAATGGAACGTATGGGCAGTAGAATGCTGGAGCATCAGTTTCGCTTGAACCTTTGTAACCAACAAGTACTTTAGTACCGTCAGCCGCATAGTTATCAACGAACACTCTGATTGTACCATTCAATGTACCAACAAACTTAGTGTTTACTGGTGCTTCAAATGAACCTTCAGTTGTTCTTGCGAATGTTGAAGTTGATGCACTTTGCAAGATTGTCAATGCTTCTGGAGAAACTACGATGTAGTTACCAGCACCACGTCTTGTTCTTGCCGCGATTCTGTTTGCCGCACGGTTGATTTCAATTGCTAAAAGAGCATGTCTATCACCAACGTATGTTGGAGTATAGTCTGAACTTAATGCGTTAAAATCAAGTGTTTGACCTGCACCTGCTAACGTTCTTAAAGAACCAATAATTTCTTGGTCGATTTCAACAACGATTTCTTGTGCAAGAGCCTGCATAATTTCAGCCTCTACGTCTACACCGTGCATTGCTTCTGCATCTTGAGCCGCCTCAAAAGTCCATCTGGCGCTTAGACGTCTTGTCTTCGCTTCGACAGTTTCTTTTAAGATTTGAATGCTCATCTTACGACCTGGTGTACCTTCAGCCGCCGCTGTGGCGTCTGGAGAACCTGCATAAGAAGATGCTAATTTAAATGGTGACAATGCTTCATCACCAGCAGTTGCACCACCACCTGTTTCCGCGTATCTAACACGAAGAGTGTGGATTTGTCCAACTGGACCACTCATTGGCTGAACACCAACAAGCTCGTTTGCGATTACTGAAGGCATAACCCTTCTAATCAAAGGTAACATTACCTTGTTTAATGTTGCTACTGAACCTGCACCAGTACTACCTGCTGTTGCGGCCTCTGACAAATATTTTTTGCTATTTTCGAGGACCACATCCATGGTTTGCTTACGTTGACCACTAAGGCCTTCCATAAGTGCGTCTTTGGTTGCGGACCAGTTGCTTTCAAATAAGTTTGCCATCTCTTAACTCCTATTATTTTGAAAGTCCGGCTAATTTACGAATCATATCAATTTCAACGACATCATCCGTAGTGTCATTGGCCTCTGCTTTTGCAGGTGCCTTTCTATTACCAGTGTGTTCTTTTGTCACTGATTCTGTGAGTGTCTTCTTTACTCTTGGTGTTTCGCCATCTAAAACAGATGGGAGATACTTATCGAATTGCTTCTGTAAGTTCTCTGTCTTAACACTTTCAAGTAAGTCTAACATTATTTCTTTCTTCTCTTTACCTAATGGAGCAGTTAATTCGTTTATTAACTCTTTACGAGCATAACGATCTTCTGCAATTCTTAACTTGGACTCAACAAGTTTAGTTGCTTCATTTTCAGTTACAACTTTCTCTTGTGCTTCTTTTAGTTTAGATTCCACTTCGGCTAATTGTTTTTGAACTTTATTAATTTCTTTGGCTTCGTTCAAGTACGATACATTGTACTCTGTTGCGAATGCTTCAAAAATTCTGCGTCCAAAGTCATTTTCACGAGCCTTAGTGATGTCGTTTTTAAATGATTTAACTTCATTTGTAATAACCTTATTAACAACGCCTTCGACCTTGTTAGCGGCTTTACTAATGAAATCTTTTTTCGCTTCAGCAAGTTGTTTCTTGCCTTCACGAACCATTTTAACTTTCTGCTCAACAAGTGCTTTCTTGTCTTCGTGGAATTCTTTCAATTCCTCTGCTAACTGCTCAGTAACGAAACCGTCAAGTTTTGTTACGTGATCAGCAACACGATTACGATCAGCTCTTAATTCCTTAACTTCTTTAGCAACTGATTCAGTTACAAATCTGTCAAGTAGTTTAGCATGTTCACTTATGGCTTTGCGATATTTGACCTGTTGCTCGGCAAGCGATTTTCTATCTTCTGCGAGTTCTTCAATCTCTGCTGTAACTCTGTTAGAGATAAAATTATCTACTGCTTCAACGATTAAACCCTTATCGTGTTCATATCGTTGAGCAAATTCTTCTCTAAGCTCAGCAGTTACTTCTTCTCTTGCTTCGGACAGTTTGCTTTCCCAAGCCTCTTGAATAGAACTTCTCATTTCTTCCGAAAGATCTGTACCTTCAAGTAACTCAATAAATGTCACTGCCATAGTAGGTCTCCTACTTATTTCAAGTTTAATTCTCTAATGAACTTTGACATAGCATTCATTAGATGTTTTTCTGCACTTTTGTCGTGTGTTACGGCTGAAGCAATTCTGTGAATCGCCTCTCCGCCTTTCATGTTGTATAAACTTTCATAGATTGTCTTTGGATAAGCATCTGGAGCACTGGGCTGGGCCACTATATCAACAGTAACAATTTCGAATTCAGAAACTTTGCCTGATTCGTTAACGTTGCCACTGCCTCTACTACTTACACCCAGTTTAGCACCTGATTTTAATAATGCCGAAGCAATATTACCCATTGGTGTTTCTATGATTTTTAGTTTACCAATACCGTCACTACCATCACAATGCATGTCTGTGATAATGTGACTCACTCTGTCGAGGTTAATTTGAAGCTCTTCTGGATGGTCTAATTCGCCCATCACAGTTTCGCCTTTGCTCAATCTACCTCTAACTGTATCAACAGCACGTTGAATTTCTTCTTTTGGATATACTCGACCGTTGTGGTTTTTGGTTTCGCCTTGGATGAAAAGACCTGACATAAACAAATCTTTACCGTCCTCGGACTCATGTAACCTTAAACCCGCATGTTCTGCGGCCATATATTCGTATAACTTTCGTGCCATTTGTAACTCCTATCAGTTAAAAAGACTTACGCCTTTTTTGGTTCAACTTTAATGTTGTCTGATGGTGTGTGATCTTTTGGACTATTATCGCCGCTGTCGCCGTCGCCGCCGTCTTTTGCTTTTACTGGCTCGCCTGCACCTTCAACTTTAGTTGCTTTAGGCTTTTGAGTAAAAGGAGACTGGTTGTTATCTGCTTCACCGCCTTTTGGCTCTGCTACAGAGTCACTTAACTTAGTTGCTTCTTCAACAACATCGTCTTCTTCGACTGCTTCTTCGATGTCGTACTCTACGGATTCCATTTCGTCTTCCATATCGCCTTCGTCATCACCTGGCATATCCATGTCAAGTTCTGCTTCTGCATCGTCTGCGTCATCGCCGCCTTCATCGTCGGCTAATAGTTTTTCGAATTCTGCACGGAGATCTTCAAGTTCTGACTCGAGCTCGTCGACTTTATCTTCTAAGTCTTCTTCATCGCCCATTTCCATTTCTTCGTCATCGCCTTCTTCTTCACCGATTTCATCTGATACGATTTCGTCTTCATCAGCAGAAATAGAATCTTCAAAGTCTGTTGCTTGGTCGATTACTTCATCAACTTCTTCAACTTCTTCTTCAATTTCGCTTTCTTCTGATTCTTCGACTGGTTCGTCTGTTTCTTCTGCAGTCTCTTCGATATCTTCTACTTCAACGTCGTCAGCCTCGTCAAGTACTTTTTCGTACTCGCTTCTGGCTTTTTCTACGACATACTCATGTAAAAGCTCTTCAGCCTTTTCATTTTCTTCTGCAAGTAGAAGCTCAAGGACCTGCTCTAATTTGTTAGATTCTGACATTAGTGGCCTCCTAATAATTAAAGTAATATCAAATTTTTATAGCGAAAGGCACACGAATGTACCTATCTACATATTATACTTATGTGATATGCTGAATTATGTGGGTAAATGGTGTGATTTTGACGTATTTCTGTCAGATATTTGTATATTCTATTTATTTTTCTATGTTCACTACAAAAAACTGCTTATAATGCAGGACCTGCATCTCCAGCAGGTTGTGTGTACATTGTGCGTACAAATTTCTCATGTTCAATATCTTCAGCCTTTTTGATTTCTCTGATCTTTCTTAACTTGTTAAGTTCTTCGAGAGTGAGCCTTGGCTTACGAACATCTGTTGCTTTAATTTGTACACCTTGATCGTCTTCTGGATTATAAAATTCGTTAAGTCTCATTATACTGGTTCTCCCCCAACTGGCGGTGTTGTGCCAGTATCTGGTAATGGTGCGGCTGGATCTGCATCAGGTGCTGGTAAATCTGTTAAGTCAGCATCTGCTTCTGGATCAACTGCATCGTTTGGCTCAGGTCTAATACCTATATTGCTTAAACCTGCATTGAATGAGTCTGTGGTATCAAATTTCTGATAATCGTTCTCTTGTCTCCACAGTGTTTCATTCTCTCTAATCTCATCTTCACTTAATCCAAGATACTTCTTAAGTTTAAATTGATTAGATAGGAAAGGTATTGCTTGAACTTGCTGGAATAATTGAGCTCGTTCTGTTTCAATCTGTAAATCTCTGTAACTGCTAAAGTTAAGAGGTTTTGTAAATTGCACATCAAAGTTACCAGAGTCTATTTCTATGCCTCTGTACTTCAAATATAATTTAAATTCTCTGTCTATATCTTCTTGGATCTGTTTTTGTAGTCTTTCAACATACTTTGAAAACTTATATTCCTGAATGTAAGCAACACCTACTTTACCGTCATTGTAAATTGCTGAACCATCATCTGGTCCAGTTGGTAAGTAAGAACTTGGAATACGCAAACCTCTTAACAGTTTGTTATTAAAGTATCTCAAGTCATCAATTTGTCCTAAGTTCTCACCGCCTGGTAGTGTGTCAACTTTTGAACCTCTACCATCTGCTGTTTGTGCAAAGAAGTAGTCTTCTAACATGCTCATTGGATTATAAGCCGAGTCTGCTATGCTACCACCGTCTTTGTTTTTACCAGGAATACGTTTTTGTTGTACTTCGTATTTTACTTGTTCAATGTATTGACGTGCTTTGTGAGGTGGCATGTTACCAACGTCAATAAAGAACACACGTCTTTCAGGTGCTCTATGCACTCTGTAAATAATAATACTGTCTTCAAGTAATTCTTTTTGTTTGAATATTTTAAATACAGGCTCTAATATACTAATACCAAATGGCCAAGCCGCATCCATACCTTCTGTTAAACTGATATGAACAATGTGTTCTGCACTTACAGGTGTTCCTTGATCAACACTGTCTAATGCACCTGTTACCCAACTGCCGCCACTGTCAGCATTAGTTGGTGCCATAATACCTGTGATACCTTGTCCACTACCAAACGGTCTGGCATGCATTGGTGCAATGTCAGTTGCTATTTTTTCTTGGAAGATTGGGTCAAGGTTTTTGATAAAATATGTTTCTAACTTTTTGCCTTCGCTTTCGTTTACAATTACTTTCTCAACATTAGCAGGATCAACCCAATAAAGTTCATATGTTTCAGGATCTCTGATAAAGAACTGATCACCATACTTAATTGTGTTACGAAATATCCTAAATGCTCTTTTGTACATGTCATTTAGGTTACACCATTGTGTAAGTGTTTTGCTTAGAATTTTACCTTCAGTATCACTTGGCTCTTCATTAAAGTTAAGTTCAAATGGTAATCCAGTATCATCATCGTCTTGTGTAGCAAATTCTGCAATGGTATCAAGTGCGGCATTGATTTCTGTATCGCCGTCCATGTTATCATATTGTAGATAACGAATAAGTCTGTTTGGAGAACCCGCATATACCTCAGGCAACCAACTGCTTAATTGGTTTGCTCCAAAGGTCTGACTTGTACCGGCTGTATCGCCTTGTACATTCAGTGGTAGACCGCTGTTGTCTACTGGGGTAAAGTGTTTTCTCCAACTCATATAGAATCCATATTTTTATATATTGTAGCAGTATTTATCAGGAATGTCAAGTATTATAGATTATTATTGAAGGCGTCTATCATATCTGACAGTCGTTTGTTACCTATAGACTCTTGTTGCAGTATAGCGGCAAGTATATCAATCATTTGTGTTTCTGGGGATTTGCCCTCTGTCATATCAGTGCCTGTGCCTGTACCTGGTTGTCCTGGGCCTGCTTCTCCTGGTGTTGGGGAAGGGGAACCGCTTTGTTGCACAGTTGGAATGTTGTCTGCACTCATGGCATTTGCACCTATGCCTGCAAACATAAGTTGAACTGCTTCTGGAGACATGCTTTCAAACGTTTCACCAAACTCTACCATAACGTTCATTAGTTCTCTGAGCTTGGAAGTTTGTACTCTGGATATGTCGTCCATGCCTTGTACAGCACCTGCAAATACATTTAGTGCAGTTGACATGGCTACCATAGCATTAGCATTCTTCAGTACGCCATCTGCGTCTAAATCAAAGTCACCAAATTCTTTTACATCATCGAGATAGCCTGTAACACCACCTCCGAGGAAATCAACAATAGCACCTGATATTGCGGCACCAATTCCTTCTTGTGGTACTGCACTCATATTAGTCATTGCATCTGCAAACATAGCCATTGCGTGAGCATTGGTCTGAACTTTGTCAGGATCAATTTCCATTTGTGAGAATCTTTCTAAATCATCTAATGGAGTTGGTACGCCAAAGTATGCACCAATAGCACCTGCTATTGCACCACTAACACTTGGGTCTGGTACTGTTCTTGCCATAGTCATTGCTTGGGAGAACCAATACATAGCATAGGCATTTTCTCTGACCTTCTCAGCATCAATGTTCATTTTGCTGAATCGTTCTAATTCATCAATTGGGCTTGGTACTTCAAAGTATGAACTTATTGCACCTGATATAGCACCTGTGATACTTGGGCTTGGTACACTGTTAATGGCAGCCATTGCATCTGAGAATGCAATCATTGCTTCTGCATTCTCTACTGCCTTCTTGGCGTCAAAGTCTGCTTCTGCAAATTCTTTTAATTTTTCTAAAGGACTCTTACCTGGTAGCATATCAAACAAGTTGCCAAGTACATTACCTACAGCACCCACAACTGAGCCAGCACCCATGGCGGCCATTGCTACACCAATTAAGCCAATACCCTTACCTACATCAATAAGTTTCTTGCCATCAAGTTCTTGGAACTTCTCCATGCCTTCTGCAAACACAGGCAATGCTAATCCCATTAATGCTGTGGCGGCCGCTATTGCTCCACCAATTAATACTATTGCACCTGAGAATATTGCGGCACCTACAAGTATAGCAGGGTTGGCAAATGCTGTCAATCCAGCGGCAAGTCCTTTGAATACTCCGCCAATACCTTTGCCTATGCCTTTACCGAGAGCACCTATGCCTTTGCCTGTTGCGGCCAATCCGCCACCTGCGGCTTTACCTACAGCACCACCAGCGGCTCCGCCGCCGCCTCCGCCGCCCATGATCATGTCACCTATCTTGCCAATGCCTTTTGATATCAACATCTTAGCAATAATAGCACCACCAATAATACCACCTATCTTGAGCCAATTGACTCTGTCCATAAATGTTTTGGCACCTGTTTCTGAGGCAACATCTGCTATTTCATCTGCAGACATGCCCATGCCGGCTTTTTTAGATGCATCTAATTGTTTTTGTAATTTGTCTTTTTCGTCGCCATCAGCCATAGCACTTATTGATGCTTGTGCTTGTTGAGCCTGCTGATCAGTAATTGCTACTGTTTCACCATTACGTTCAAGTGTAACTCCGCCTGCTTGAGTTTCTTCGTTACCAGATAAATCAAAGAAGAAGTTTGCAACTGCTTTTACTGCATCTATCATTGCAAACAGTCCGTCTTTAAATGCTGTGAATCCAGCCTTAGCACTTTCAAATGCGGCACCAATATCAAAGTCTCTGATAAAGTCTGCTATTTGATCTCCCATCTTCTTAATATAAGGAACAACATTTGATCTGATAGTATCAGACATACTGCCAACACCGTCTTCTGCACCACGCACTGGAGCAAGTAAATCCATTATAGCACTTTGAATCTCTTTCATTGCATCTGAGAAAGCACCCATTACACTATTGTTATTCTTGGCTTCGTCTGCTTGTTTCTTTTGTTCGTCTGATAAATCTTCGTAATTTTTAATTACATTACCATTAGCATCTTTGAACTCCATGAGTGTGCCATTTACCATACCCATAATATTACCTTGGGCACTCACAACATTTGCAGTTTCAGTAAGTCCCGACATAAGTCCTAACAGAGGAGTACCTAAGCCTTGTGTTAGAGAATTCTTAACACTTTCTATAGCACCGCCAAACATGCCTTGAGCTTGTTCAAATGCTTTTGCACCTTTTGCCATAGGTCCAAGTTCTTCGTCAATGCCTTCTGCTAACTTTTGATTAGCACGATCTAAGTTTACAAATGATGTTGCTAACTGTTTGATCATTGGGTTACTATCACCCATGGTAGCAACCATACTCATAAAGTTGTCGTAAGCCGCTGGATTGTCTTCCATTTGTTGTTGTAACGCAAGGAACTGATCTCCAAGTCCTGCTTGAAGTTCTGCAACCTTATCCATATCACCGGCTTTGACTGCTTCGTTGATATCTAATAAACTGGCTTCAATTTCTCTACCTGCTTCGGTGCCAGTAGCCATTAAGGCTTCCCTCATTGCTTGAGCACCTTGGCTCTGGAAAGCATTTACATCAAACATTGCCATACCCATTTGATCAATCATTTCTTGGCTTACGCCCATAGCCGACAAGGAACTTAAACCTGCGGCGGTTGTTTGTCTCAATTGATCTGCCATCTCTGGACCAAGACTCTGTGTTGCTCTCAACATTGCTAACTTAACAGTTTCGTTGTCGTTAAGTGTTTGTTCTACTGAACCACGTATACTGTCAATGCTTTTACCAAGTATTTGAGTGTTCTTTAATTGCATTTTGTATAGATCAGCACTACGTTTAGCAGACTTCTGTGCGTCTACTTCGCCTATAATACCTAATGCAACTCTGCTTTCAAGATCTTCTGCAAGGAAACCTGCGGCTTCTGCCATAGTTAAACCCAGTTGTGTACCTTGGCCTGTCATATCAGCAAATGCTCGTTGAGTATCTGTGAATGCTTTTTTACCTACAGTTTGAACTACACCCGAATATTCGCTTAATAAACCTGCGGCTTGCTTAGATGTTAAGCCTAATGTGTTTAAATTAGTAATAGCGGCTGTGGTTGCTGTTTCATCAAAGCCCACACCAACTGTGGCCATGTCAGCAAACACTTTACCCATATCACTTGCACTTTTGGCAACATTTATAAATGCACCAACGGCTGAACCAATAACTGCACCAGACAGTTGCAGGAAGCCTCCGCCTAATGTTTTGGTAGCATCTCCCAAGAAATTGAATACTCCACCGCCCTTTTTGAGGTTAGCGGACTGTTCTTTGGAGTTTTTGTTGATTTCTTTGAGAGTTTTTATGTTCTCATCGCGGTCTTTATTTGCTTCTTCTTGTGCTTTTTTATCCCTTTTAGCGTCATCTTTTGCACCTTTTACAAGAGTTTCGATAGACTTAGACTGCTTAGAGTCTGTAGTATTACCACCTGTTAAAGCCTTTAAAATGGCTTGTTGAGTGGTCTCTAAGGCGTAATCAGGTAGAGTTACGGTGGTTGTATTACCGTTACTGTCTACTACATCTACTTTATGAGCCGCCATTCAGAAAATCCATTAACACATGTTTTTTCGGTGATAAATACCTTTGTTGATAAATCACACAATTTGTTTTAATATTTATCACATTCATTAAATGGAGTTTTAATATGCCTAATAAAAACAATCCACTATCGGGTTATTTTCGAAGTCCGAAGTTATATACAAAGTTACCAAGTCAAGGTAAGTTCTACACATCAGATGTTGTTGAATGGCCTGAGACTAACGAACTGCCTGTATTCCCAATGACTGCAAAGGACGAGATGATAATGAAAAATCCTGATGCATTGTTGAATGGCGAAGCGGTAGCACAGGTTATTGCCAGTTGCGTACCAGCAGTAAAGAAACCAAGAGCATTAATCAGTAACGATGCTGATGCACTATTACTTGCTGTTCAGTGTGCTACATTTGGCGATGAAGTACCAGTAAGTGGCGAATGCCCAAAATGTAATAAGTCTATTGAGAGTGTTGCAAGTATTGAAGTTGCACTTGAAACTATGACACAGTTACAGGAAACATACAAGTATGACACAGACGAAGGCTTGACTATTGAAGTTAGACCTTTCACATATGAAAGCACAGTTAAGGCTGGTATAGCAAACTTCCAGACTACAAGAAGTTTACAAAGCATTCAAGCAATTACAGATGAGATTGAACAGTTAAAAGCATTCAACCAAAACTTTATACAAGTTGCGGCACTTAACTTTGATTTAATTGTAGACAGTGTTGGCAGTGTTACTGGCAAGGATGAAGAAGGTGAAGAGTTCCTTGTAACTGATAGAGCTCACATCAGAGAGTTCCTCGAAAACTGTAGTACCAGCATTGGTAAAAAAGTTGAAGAGAGTATTGCTGAAGTAAACAAAATTGGTGTTAATAAAATCATTCAACTTGAATGTGAAGAGTGTGAAGAACCATTCACAAAGGAGATTGGTTTTGACCCTGTAAATTTTTTCACGGCTTCCTAAGTAGAGCAGAGCCTGAAGAAATTATAAAATATATTAATCGTCTCAAAAAGGAAGCCGAAGGTTTAGAAAAAAGCATAGTTGAAATCGCTGTTTACAGCGGAGGCTCTATCTCCTGGCAAGACGCTTATATGATGTCAAACAGAGAAAGGGCAATAGCAGTAAAAACAATCAATAACTATAATAAAATAAAAGCAGGTAAACCTGTATCAGAAGATTTATAAATAATGTGGCTATATAAAGGACAAGTAGTGGAACAACTACCAGAAGACTGTGAAGCCTTTGTATATCTAATTACAAACAACACAAACAATAAAAAATACATTGGTAAGAAACTTGCCAAGTTCAAAACAACCAAACCGCCCTTAAAGGGCAAGAAAAACAAACGCCGTGGTTACAAAGAAAGTGATTGGCGTACTTATTGGGGTAGTTCAGATAACCTCAAAGAAGATGTAGAGGCATTAGGAGAAAGCAAATTTACTCGTGAAATACTACATTATTGTCCAAGTAGAGGTGTTGCCAGTTACCTCGAAGCAAGAGAACAATTTGACAGAGATGTACTCTTAAGGGACGATTACTATAATGGCATTATCAACGTAAGGATAGGTGGTTCAAAAATCTTACGAGAAGCATTAGACAAGTTATAACTATAACTTGCAGGCACACATGGCATTCAAGGCACATTCAGGCACACAAGGCACATCATAAACAGCACATAAGGTTAGCAGGCCGGTATAGTAATACTGCTGTGGAAAAAGTATCCGAAAAGTAGGAACACACGAAACGCACTGAGACACACCCACTGGTGTTAAGTATTGGTGCCGATTGAATGCTGTCAATCAAGAACCACAACGCTCTTAAAAATTGTAACAAGTAGGAACGAGGTTACAGGTAGTACACTAAATGTATTATATAATACACTTAATGTATGATGTCGACGTAGGTTGGGAAAGGTCAGAGCCCATAGAGCAGTGTAAATACCTACTTCCAGTCGGGCCGATACGACTCACGTGAAGCCAATTTTTTTTGATGGAACCGTAACAGGTTCCGTCTGACCTCAACATCTACGTGAAACTGAAATGTTTCTCTTCGAGAAAATTTCTTACAAGTGAATGAGTGAAGTGAAACGAAACGAATGAAAGCAGTAAGAAAAGGCCTTATAGGCCTTAACAGTTTAATCTACATATTCAGTATCTGTGTTGTAGGAAGTAAAGCCTCCTTCCTTAACAACTGTGAGAACATTATTAACACGACCGACAAGTTCTTCTTTGTGTGAAATAAGGAAAATGTTTTTACCAAATTCTCTGTTCATCTTTTTGAGAATTGCAAGACTGTTTTCAACTCCCATAGAATCCATACCGCTATCAATAAGTTCATCAATACACAGTAAGTTCATAGGGTGATTCAAACTCTCATAGATATCTCGGAACGCCCAACTCAAACTCAATATAAGTCTGTTACGTTCTCCACGGCTTAGATTATCAAAGTCAAGATCTCTGCCGTACTCTGTGATTTCTACGCCTAAGTCTGAACTAAACTTAACATCATGCGGTAGTCCAATCTTATCTAAGTAGTATGCCAGTCTGTGATTCAAGTATGCAATGTTTTGATCAATGATACGTTTACGAATAAAACTGTCTTTGCTGGTTAGCAATTTGTACAAAAACTCTTGATGGTCTTTGAGATTAGTGAATTCATTAATAGCATCAAAACTGATTTCTTCCAGTCCTGTGTCTTTTAATGCTTGTACTTGTTCATCGTATGGATTAAGTTCTATAGTCTTTTCTTCCAGTTGCGATTGCAAAGTATCTAAATTGTGTTTGTGTGATAAAGCATCTTCCAGTGTGTTGTAAAACGTATCCATCTCTTCTGGGATATTAGTAAACTCTGCTAATGCTGTTTCAATTTCTGTGCTTCTGTCATGCAGTTCATCATGATACTTTTCTTCTTCTGTAATCTTTATCATGAGCTCTTCTGTGTATTCCTCATGTGTATCGAGGTGTGATGTACCTTGACCACATGCTGGACACACTCCTGCTCTTGCATCGGCAAGGTTGCTTCTCAGTTCACCTAATTTGTTTTTACTTCGCTGTAACGAAGTCGATATTCTCTCTAATTCAGAGCTGAGTGTGTCACATGCATCTGTTTGTTCTTTTCTCACAGAGTTAGAATTGTGTGCAACTAACTCTTGTTCAATGTATATTTCTTCAAGAGAGTCAATTGATGTTTGTAAGTCTGCAACTTTATCTTCTTTTGTTTTGCTCCATGCCTTACTGCGACTCTCTATTTCTTTGATGTTTCTTTCAACACGTTCGTTACTGTTCTTAACAGCAGTGATACGAATTTCCTCTTCCTTGATATTGTCTCGAGTGTCTTTTAATTTTTCTTTTAGTATATCTGCTTTCTGTGATAACTCAGTGATACCAAGTAGTTGCTCAATCATTGCACGTTGATCGTTTGCTTTGAGACTGAGGAAAGGTTCTGTGTAAGTGTTCAGTGCAATAAGTTGCTTGAACATCTCATGTGGAAAACCTATTACTTTTTCAATTTCTTTTTGTGTTTCTCTGCTGTCGCCTTGCTGTTCTTCGTCTTGAGGTTCTGTGCCGTTTACAAGGAAACGTAGTGTGTTAGGACGTCTACCTCTTTCTATACGATACTCTACACCATCTTTTTCAAACTCCACAGTAACAATCATTTGCTTACCGTTTGTTTTATTGATGAGGTTATCACGTCTAATATTTGT
>Ga0181568_10003223_pt1 | contig 14774 bp, 12 predicted proteins | sample 101ome_20_FD_133758 | JGI IMG/M metagenome (GOLD analysis project Ga0181568, IMG submission 133758) | Coastal salt marsh microbial communities from the Groves Creek Marsh, Skidaway Island, Georgia - 101404AT metaG (megahit assembly) | ecosystem: Environmental > Aquatic > Marine > Intertidal... | reverse complement strand
TTTTTAGCGCCATGTAAAGCTTTTGCACATTGATAGGGGAGCCGTAGTGCAATCTCCCTCTTGCAGTGTTAGAATTCAACTTCAGTCGAATCCAGAACACCCCCATAAACTGTTAAAGAACTATTCTGTATAATACACTATTATATATATTATACTAAAGAAATTTTTATTTTTTCTTTTGTTGCTGAAATACTTAAATTTAAAGATTTGAAAGTCTTTCTTTCTAGAAGTTGTTTTGCCAAGGGGTTCTCTATCTCTGATTTTATAATATTTTTAATTGGTCTTGCTCCATCATTAAAAGATAAAGCTTTTTTTGCGATATAAGAATAAACTGAAGGTTTGATTTTTAAACTTTCTAATGACTCTGAAACCCTGCTTAAAGTTTTTTCTAGTTCTAATTTTGATATAACTTTTAAATTTTCTTCATTAAATGTATTAAAAATTACTAAAGATTCAATTCTGTTAACAAGCTCTGGTTTAAGCTTTTTTCTTGCTTCTGATTTAATTTTTTCAGAGATATCTTCTTTTGAGTTTGATGGCATAAACCCTACCGAACGACTGTTTTTTATAAAATCTGCTCCTATATTACCAGTAATTATAATAACTGTATTTCTAAAAGAAATGATTCTTCCTGAGCTATCTGTTAGCCTTCCTTCTTCCAGAATTTGAAGCAATAAATTAGTCACATCTTCATGAGCTTTTTCGACTTCGTCGAATAATAAAACTGAATAAGGCTTCTTTCTTACTCTTTCTGTAATTGATCCAGAAGATTCAAAACCTATATAACCTGGAGAAGCTCCAACAATTTTAGCCGTAGAAGATTGTTCTGAAAATTCAGACATGTCAATATGAATTAAGCTTTTCTTGTCTCCAAATGCTAAATTAGCTACTTGCTTTGCTAGATAAGTTTTCCCCACTCCACTTGAACCTAAAAATAAAAAGCTGCCTATAGGCTTGTCTTCTTCTTTTAGACCTGCTTTGTTTCTTATTAAGGTTTCTGAAATTAATTCAATTGCTCTATCTTGCCCAATAACTATATTTTTTAAACAAGGTTCCAAGTTTAGAAACTTGTCTGCCTCTGTTGAGGAAACGTCTTCAAGAGGAACTCCTGTTTTTTGGGAAACAACTTTAAATAAATCTTCTTTTGAGACTAAAATTTGTTTAGAAGATGAAGCTTCTGCCCATTCTTCGATAACTAATTGGTATTCTTTCATTAATTTATCTCGTTTTTTCATAATAATGTTCGGCTCGCTAGAATTTAATTCTAAGTCATATAGAGCATTCATTTCCTCTTCAATTAATAAGGCTTTATCTGGGCGCTTAAAAGCTTTTATTTTTGCTTTTGCTCCCGCTTGGTCCAATAAATCAATAGCTTTATCTGGCAACTGTCGGTCTAATATGAATCTCGAGGAAAGTTTAATGGAATTCAATAATACTTCATCTTTATAACTAACTCCATGAAAAGATTCATACTTTTCTTTTAATCCTTCTAGTATTGTTAAGCAATCTTTCTCGCTTGGTTCTTCGACTATAATTGGTTGGAACCTTCTGTCAAGCGCTCCATCTTTTAATATTGTTTTTCTGTACTCTTCTTGGGTTGTTGCTCCAATGCACATAATTTCTCCTCTAGCTAATATAGGTTTTAATATATTAGCTGCATCCATAGTGCCTTCTGCGCTACCTGCACCAACAATAGAATGTATTTCATCGATAAATATTACAGCATTTTCATCTTTTTGGATTTCTTCCATAGTATTTTTTAAACGTTCTTCAAACTGACCTCTATATTTAGTGCCAGCAATCATACTTGCCATATCTAGAGAATAAATTCTTTTCTTGTATAAAAACTCTGTAACTGTTCCCTCTATAATTTTTTGAACCAGCCCTTCGACTACCGCTGTCTTCCCGACGCCTGCATCACCAAGTAAAATTGGATTATTTTTGCTCCTTCTACAAAGAACCTCAGAGATATTCTTAATCTCTTCATCTCTGCCAATAACTGAATCATATTTTCCTTGTAAAGCTTTTGTGTTCATGCAATGAAAAAAGCTAGATTTTAATCCTTCTCTGAATTCTTCTTCTTTTTTTGGAACATAATTTGATTCTGAGCTTAATCTGCTAGACTCCAGTGTTTCTGTTGCAGAAATCAAAAATTGAGACCTAATTGTTAATATGCAAGACTCTAAACTAACACCTTTTTGAATAAAAAATTCTGATATAGTGTTTTCTTGTTTTTTAAAAATCGATAACAAAATATGCTGCACTCCTATATAATCGTGCTCATGCTTTTCTGCTTCTAATACAGCTCCGCCAAGAATAGACTTGTATTCTCCTGAGAAATAATTTTTATTAACTGGTGCCACAGCGTTTTTCTTAAGCCTTTTAGAAATAAAAATAACTAAATCTTTTCTTTGTACTTCAAAGGCATTAAATAATGTTTCCAGAGATTGATTGTCTATTTTCGCCAAAGCTAAACATAAATGATCATCATTTACTACGCGCTTATTGTAAGACAAAGCTAGTTTTCTTGACGCAGCAATAACTTCTTGAGCTCTGGGGGTAAAGTTTGGTTTAAGGTCCATATTCATAATCAGTTACACTAATCTATATCGCTAAGTTTCATATAAATTTTATGATCCAGTATATTTATACTGTTTGCAAATAGGATGTCATCTCCTTTTCTTCCAGAAACAGTTACTATATTGCCTTTCTCTGGAATTATTCCTCCTGAGTCTACATATTTAGATAAAGCCCTTCTGTTTCCAAAATCTCCCATCATTATATCCATATTGCCTACTTCATCAATGATATTTAGCTTTATATAAGGGTTCCCGTTTCTTGACTTTCTTTTAATAATATCTGAAACTGTCCCAATAAAAACATCTGAATCATCCTTGTTTAATTCGGAGAAGTCTAAGCTATCTTTTATAGTATGTCCGCTAGACTTAAAAATGGAATTTAATTTGCATGTGTATGAATATCCTAATAATTTATTCTCAAAGTACCAGTTCGCAAATAATTCATGAGATTTATTTTTGTCATAGATTTTTTTATAAGAATCAAATTTCTTTTTGAAAGTTTGAAAGCGTTTTTCTGTCATTAATTTTTTGCCGTCATCTGACACTAATATTCCTTTTTTTGCATCAGAAATAGCTTTAAGTAGACTAAAATTATATTGCTCTCCTAATTGATAAAAGTTTCTTTTTTCTCTTTCTGTTAATAAATTAAATGCCTGCGCTTCAAGCACCAACAAAGAGCGATTGGTTTTATAGCTAGATAAGGCTCCCGCTTGAATTAAAGACGAAAGGGCTCCTATGTTTAGACCCGCTTGTTTTGCCGCAATAAAAATGTCATACTTGTTGGGAGTATCTGAATCTCTAAAGCTTCTTAACGCTTCAAAAGATTTTTCGCTCACACCTTTAATGCTATTTAATCCAAATCTTATATCTTCACCTTCTATAGAAAAATCTATGTTTGACTTAGCCAAATCAGGAGGAAGCAATTGAAAATTAAACCTAGAAAGCTCTTGACAGATTTTATTTATTTCTTCTTGAGGAGAAGGTTCAAACTTTGTCATTTTTAATAAAGATAAGAAGAACTCTTGTGGGTGCTTAAACTTTAAATAAACCGTCCATGCTGACAAAATCGCATAGCTAATACTGTGGGATTTATTAAAAGAATAGTTTGCACTATCTTCTGCAACCCTCCAGAGAACATCTCCAGCATCTTGAGGTAAACTATTTGCTTCAATCTTTTTTTGAATTTTTTCTTTCCAGGCTGGCATTTGATCAACCTTTTTCTTGCCAACAATCCTTCTTAGTTGCTCCGCTTCATCTAAGGTAAAACCTATTTTTACTGCCATTTGCATAAGTTGTTCTTGGTACAGAGGTATTCCCGCTGTCGGCTCCAAAATATCATCAAATAATTCATGTACGCTCTGGCTATTTCCTGTCTCCCTATAGTCAGAATAATTCTGAAGAAAATCAAGCGCTCCTGGTCGAGCTATAGCAATAACCGCACTCAATTCGTTTAGGTTTCTTGGTTTGATTTTCTTACAAACTCTAAAATCTGTGTCTGCTTCAATTTGAAAAATGCCATGCGGTGAGACTAAATCTTGTAAACTCTTGTAAATTATTTCGTTATTGGTATTTATTTCTTTAGGGTTTATTCCCAAAGAATCGCAAGTATTGTATATGACGCTCAAGGTTCTTAATCCTAAGATATCAAATTTAACTGTAAGTTCCGCAACCCAATTCATGTCATAACCGCTGATAATATCTCCATCACTATTCGTCTGAAGAGGACATATATCCTCTAATTTTTGGTAAGAAATCGCTATGCCGCTAGGGTGGACTCCAGTATTTTTGTTTAGCCCTTGTATTTTTTTGGCTATTTTAATAATTTTTTCATTATTTTGTGCCCACTCCTTAAACTTTTCACTCTCTTTAATTGACTCTTCTATAGGTAAAACTTTTCCGAATCTCTTAGGAATAAAGTCGCTTATTTCATTAACTTCTTGTTCTGATAAATTGCCTACGAGTTTTCCACATTCTTTAATGCATAGCTTTGAGCTTAACGTATTTAATGTTAAAATCTTGCAGGTTCTGGATGGGTATTTATCTTCGATGTACTTAATTACTTTTTGCCTGTGTTCATAGGCAATGTCATTATCTACATCTGCCAACAAACTTCCATCTAAATAAGTTATTCCATCTTGTTTTATTTTCTTTGCCCTGCTTTTTGAAACAAAACGCTCAAAAAATAAATCATTCTCTATTGGGTCTACTTGAGTCACTTCGATTAAATATAGAACCAGGCTTCCTGCAGCAGAGCCTCTTCCAGGCCCCGTAGGAATGTTATTCTCGTGACAATAACTTAGTATATCCCAATTAAGTAATATGTAATCTATAAAACCTAGTTCGTCAAGTATGCTTAACTCCTCATTCATTCTCTCTGTGTAAGCCTGAAGGTTTGATTTATTGCCTATTTTTGAGCTTAGACCTTTTTTGCAAAGAGCTTTTAAAAAATCTAGATTTGATGATGCAGGATCTAATCCTAAATTAAGATATTTTGATTTTTCGATAATAATTTCAGGCAATCTAACTCCTGGAGGGGAAAAATTCTCATAAGGTTCAAACTCTTGCAAAAAACTCATATCTCTACCTCCCATAGTTGCTTTTTAAGAACTTCGTAATTAATATTAATATCGTATAAAGCATTATGAAGTTTTGCTGGGTCGAAATCAATTTTATATTTTTTTGCGCACATTTGCAAGCTTGTTCTTAAGCCTCGCTCTATTATATTATTTAGGCTATACTGCCAAGCAATCCTACTTTTGTTCTGAAGCTTGGTTAAGTTTTTTGCTATACCTTTTGCAAGACAGTTTGTGTCGATAGCTCTGTCTATATAAGAATAATCCGAGCGTTTGCCCAAAAGCTTTCTATGTATATTATGTACATAAACATCAAAGCCTAATATGTTGTGTCCTACAACAATATAGTCTTCGTTGTACAGAAAAGATTCAAAAATATTTAAAACTTCTAAAGGGCATACTGAAAGCTTGTCATATGTTGATCTGGAAAATCCAGTTATTTTTGCTGCGTCTTTAGAGATTGGAAGCTCATCCCATTTTAAGTAGAAATCATGGCTTTTATGTATTTTATTGTTTGAGGCAATAATAAAAGATAATTGCCACGGCTTATTGTTTGGATCACAAAGATTTAGATTGCAGGTTTCGTAATCAAAGATAATGTATTTTTGATTTTTGTTAAATCTTAATAAGTTGTTGTTCATATAATTATAGTTGTTCGTTTAAGCTTTCAACGCAAAACTCTTGGCTTCCGCAATGGTCTAAATTTGGACATTCGAGCGAAGTGCTTTTCCCGCTCCAACTGGATCTATTGCATACTAATTTGTAGGTTTGGAAAGCTGAAAAATCTTCTCTGTTTTTATAATAAATTGTTTTTACTTGCTCTGTTTCGAATTTATTTTTATTGCAAAATAATTCAACTTCTTTTTGTACGATTTTATCAAAAGGCAAGCTGTTGTTTTCAACGAAAAAAGTTGGGTTAGTGAAACTTAGGTCAGGCATACATTTTGCAAATCTCAGTGTGTTGTTAAAGATAAAAGAATCATAAAAGGGCACGGATAGCTTGAGTAATTTGTTGTCCCACAGCGCCTTTAAGTCCTTTACTAAAATACTGTTTCCTCCTTCACTAAATGTTTTTGTATATATTTTATTTAGTAATTTACAACCCTCTCCATTTTTTGCGAACACTACTAACTTGTGACAATCATTATTGTCGCTCGATATATCTGAATCACATACAGATATTCTTAAGCCTATTATAAAATCAATATCATAAGCCTTGCTCGTTTTTGCCGTTTCCAGAAAACCAGTCAAGCTATCTTCTACTAAGATAGCCTTTTCAAGCTTTAAGTCTCTGGCTATATCAAAAATACCTTCTCCGCCGCCCAACCTGAGGATGCTTTTACCTATACTGAAGTGAGATTTAAATAAAGGAATCATATGATACATATCGTATCATTTTAACCCCTCTCTGTCAAGAATTATCTGAGTTAAATTTTTCCATAATACTCTCCACAATAAAACTTTTGGAATTAATTTCTTTACCTTCTTGAGAAGTGGATTTTCCAATTAAATTTTCTGCTTGGAGTATGGAATTATCTATTATTTTTTTCATTTCCCCGCTGTATATCGAATGCTCCTTGATATAGTCCGCCAAAATTAGTAGATTTTCGATAGCGTTTTTTTGTTTTTGGTTTAACATCATAAATGATTACACAAAAAATTTTCTAATGCAACTTCATCGAAAGTTGGTAACGGTTCAAAACTTAAAGGTTCATTCATATAACAACAGTTGTCTGATATATAAGGATTTGCTAAATGAGCCTGATAGAGGGGAGTAACAAAAACCGAAAGCTTTCTGTTGTAAATACTGCAAATTCCGCTAAAAGAAGAAATTCCGTACCTAAATAGAATATCAGAAGATATTAGATCGTGAAGGCATAATTCCAGTGAAGAGTCAAAATGAGTAAATATTTCAAACTTTGGATCTTGAAATAAATCATAACCCCAATCTTGTTTTAAGTTTTCATTAGAATGTACGTGAACACTAATTTTTCTTGCGTCAATCTTGGCCAGTTTCCTGAAACACGCAGGAATATAATTTTCTGGGCTCTGTCTAATATCCCACATTTTATGCGACGGATCTCTTCCTTTGAGTTTTCTTTCGTCATTGCATTTTCTTACATGAATTGAGACTCTTAACCCTTTTGATTCCGCGAACTCTTTTGAGTTATTTTTTTGCGTTAAATAATATTTGTATCTTAATTTTGCTAAAAAAGATTTGCTAAACCTTATTGGTTCTAAGGGGTTGCGCTTTTTGCACAGAGAAACAGGTATAACTTGAGGCCCTATATCTTTCACGTTTTTATAATCATTTGTAATCTGTTTGTGAGAAAAACCTAAATTAAAAAAATCTTCCAAATGTTTGTATCTTTCTGGAAAAGGCGTATGAATATATTCGAAACCATTAAGCTCGGCATATGCCATAGTATAAATACGGCAATAAACTTGCATTCCTAGTTGATCTCTTCTGCTCGCCGTTATTTTCATATTTTACTTGTCTGATTTTTTATGACATAATAAAGCACTAGGGAATTGGTTTTGGACTTCGTTGATTTTAGTTTTTTTATCCATTTGTAAAGACAAATCTACTATAATGTCTGTATCCATAATTTTATTTGAAGAGCTTTTTGATGAAAAAAGATCTGGCCCAATTTCTTTGCAGTATTTATAAAGCGCTACATCATAATTCAAGATTAAAGAGTTTCGTTTTTTATTATTGTTCTGTTGATTAAACCAGTTTTCTATTTCTGAAGGTTTATTTGTAAGGTTCCATGCGGCCTTGCCCATTTCGTTAGCTTTTTTTCTTTTTTTTGCTATATAATTAATGAGATAAATTTTTACGGAATTTATTAGTTCATGTAAGAGCTTATTGTTTTTATAAATTGCTACACCATTTATATGTTGCCAACCCGTAACTCTGCAGGTAGGATTAATTCCTTTATATTTACTACCCGCTATTAAAAAATCCTTTTGTCTTGCAAAAGACACTATCTTGTCTAGCCAATAATATTTGAGGGCAATTACATCTGATTCTAAAAACAATAAATATTTATAAGGTTTATCTTTCATATAATTTAGTGCTCCAAAAAATAATGAGTTAGGTCCCGAGCTTAACCCTAAAATACTTTTCGCTTCTTTTTTTCCTCGAGTAATGTATGTGTCATCTTTACTATCTATTTTTAAGAAATGAATTTTAATTTTATGAAAAAATTTTGCAGGCAATAATTCTTCTATTTTTGTATAATCTATTGGAAAAAAATTATTAAAAATAAAATAAACCGAAAAGCTAGATTTTAAAGATGGAGGATAATTTATAAATAAATTATGTATTGCATTGTTGACCTCTAAGGATTTAAATTCTTTTTCTGTCACTAAGAAAACAAGAGCTATATCTTTAATTTTTGTCATAACTTTTCTGGAAAAATGCAATTCATGAAATTGCCAAAAGAAAGCTCCATGTTTGACATCAATTCGGGGTCTGCAGCAAAAGGACAGCATTCAAAAGTCCAAGAAGTCTTTCGTTCCCCTGTCTTATCTATAAAGTAAAAAAACCCAATTATGCTACTGCAATCATCCATGTCTGAAATTTTTATTTCGAATACTCCGAGTTTTTTTTCAAAAGGCATGTTTGATCCGTTACTCTTTTTTAAATTTAAACGAATATCTATTGTTTCCTCTTTTCCAAAATTAGAAAAAAGGTAAATTTTATCATTGGTGAAATGACAGAAAGATAAGTTTGTTGTTGATATTTCTATTGGTCTAGGTCCTGTTGACTGCCTGTTAATAAACTGCATTAAGTGGAAGGTTAAATTATCTCTGTGATTCAGTCCAAACTTTTTTAAGTCGATTTCTAAATTTCCTTGCGGGTGCCCTCCATTCTGTAATAATTTTTCTTTTGAGGTCATAATGTTTGAAAACATTTTTAACATAACTTGCGATCCTTCTGGAATATTACTCCTCACGTCTTCCCAAAAAAGATTAACTTTAAATGGTTCAACTTTAAGGTGGAACATAAAGTTTTTTCCTTGTTCTGGTAGGTTTCCGAGAATTGGATTTACGTCATGATTAAAGTTTAACTCTCTAGTAAGGTAATGCTTTAATTGAAAGGATGAGTGAGCCATTGAAATAAATTTCTCGAAACTGGATTTACATTTATTTTTATAATCCTCCAATAGTAGACCGAGAAGTTTTCTGTAAGTTTTTTTAATTTCTGGACTAATGGTAAAAAAGTTTTTAAAAAGATTACCGTTTTGTATTAAAAATTTTCCTTCCGACCATATGTTTTCACCGCCCCTGCAGTCTTCCTGTCTCCAAGAGCCTGCTTTACTTTGCCCGTCAAGATGGATATTATTACTGTCTGGGTGTATGCATCCTCCAAATTTTTGCCACGAATCCAAGTCTTCAATGTCTAGCTTAATTAATTCTGCTTGAATTGAGTCTTCTAAAAAATGAGTTAATTCAGGTTTATAAAAACGATTAACCAAGGCTGGAAAAGCTTCTTTTTTTAAAATGCAACAATTATCTTGGTTGCCAAAAGAAATTTTGCAGTTTTCCCATGATTTATGTGGCTTGTGGTTTTTATATTTTTTTATCGAAACATTTCTCCACCACTCTTTGTTTAATCCATCTTCAGTTAAACGAGGAAACATTAATATGTTTACAAATTCTGGGAAATTTTGGAGCAGTTCAGTTAAATTTAATTCAAGAATGCCATCCGTGAAAACAGTGTCATGGTTAATTAATAAAACAAAAGGTGTGTCGATTTGTTTATGCTCCCATGCTTGTAAATAATTTTTAGTAAGGCCTATATGCTTATTTGACTTTAATAAAACTATATCTTTAAAATCTTCCTTAAGGCTATTGATATAATTATCATAATGTATTTTGTTCTCTTCAAAGGAAAAATCTGAATCTGGATTTATTCCATCTGCGCAAACTATAAATTTACAGTCTTTCATGCTTGAATTTTTAATTATTAAATAATTAAATAAAATCATCAAGTTCTCTGATTTGAATCTATGAGGACTTGTTGCGCAAATAATTGTCAGTAGATTTTTAACCATTAAATTATAATATATACGAACATATAGAATTCAAAATGGTAATAAAAGATTTTAATGATAAAAACATTATTTTTATTCATGTCCCTAAAACGGGAGGGGGCACAATAGAGCATATGATTCTTGAGGATCATTTTAAGTATAAAAAAGATCTAGATTTAAAAGAAGAAAGAAAGAAACTTTTTAGCCTAAATAAGCAGTGGACTCAGCACCATACTATAACAGAAACAATTAGCTCAAGAAAAATTTATAACCCGCAGGAATTTTTCAAATTTGCTTTTGTTCGAAACCCCTGGGATAGAATAGTTAGTGAATACTTGTATATGAAAAATAATACTGGGTGCGCTTGCAGGGGAAATATTAGAAAAATACCAAAAAGTTTTGAAGAGTATGTGCTTGGAAATTTTAAATGCAGTTGGCGGAATCACATATCTGAGCAATATAAATTCATATATAATTCTAGGGATGAATTGATGGTAGATTTTTTAGGCAGGTTTGAAAATTATGAAAACGACTTAAGCAGTCTTTTAAAAAAATTAGGTATTCAAAATAGAAAAAATATTCCTTGCGTGAATCAAACTAGAAGTCTAAAGCAAAAAATAATTAAACCTTATTGGATGTATTATAATAAAGAAACTAAAAAAATTATAGAGCAAAAATTTGAAAAAGATATCAAATTGTTTGGGTATACTTATGATGAGCCTGAATAGAAGAAGAGCTTGTTGCATTCTGCCAAGATATGAAATGAGAGCCTTGGCTTTTTAAGTCTGTAGATCTTAGCCATCCTAACTGCTTTAAGTCATCAAATAATAAATAGACTAAATTATTTAAAGTAAATAAAAAATCTTTATCTTTTATTCTATTTAATATTGTTTCTTTCTTACTAAATAAAAATTTTAAAAGATTTCTTGCTTGTTGAGAGTTGCAGCTAAAAAAACTAATTGATGATTTATCCATGAGATGAAATATTGAATCTGGCTCCCACGCTTCAAAAGAATGATTAATTACAAAAGGCTCCGAAAAATATAATGGCTCTTCTAGTTCTAATTCAGAAATAAAAATAATTTTCTTAAAAGAAAATAGCTCTTCATTAGAAATTTTTCTATCTTCTATTAAGGCCCCCAAGAAATCGAATTCTAATTCAGTTAAGAGTTTGCTATCTTCTATATGTTCTTCTTCGCCAATTAAAGTCTTAAAACCTTTGCGTTTCCAAGACGACTCCCATTCGAATAATAAGTCTGGTTTTGCGTAATTATTGGGCACTAAAGTACTTATTGTTAGTTCTCTGTTTGATAACTCAAAATCATATAAGTTATTTTTCACGGATCTATTTTTATAATAAAGTTTTATTTTTTCAGTAGGCTGTATGAACGTATTATATATGAGCTCATCAAAAAAAAGTCTACCATTGAAGTATTCCAATAAATTTATGTTATTGTTTTTTTTGTATCTATAAGTTTCTAAATCTTTTTTATTTAGAGAAACCAAATGTTGAGATTTTAATGTAAATGCATTGTTTTTTTCAAAGTCTGATATAAGATAATTAATCCCAAAGGTATTAGCAAAAGAATAAATTAATAACTCTTTTGTTTCAGACATATCAAAGCAATTAAATTGTTTTAATATTCTTGCAGCCTCTTCATAATGAAAGAATTCTACCTCTTCCCCTTTGTTTACATTAGATAAAGACCTTATTAAAAAACTATCTGGTAATAAATATGAATTTAAGAATTCAATAAAGGAATCTTTTGATGAGGACTTTGAGTTAATTTTTTCTGTATACAGAGATTTTGTTTTATCAAAAGGTTCTCGCAACATTACATAACAATCGAGATTGTAATCGAAAAAATCTTGAACTACAAAAAAATCAAATATATACCTGATATTAGCATCTAAGTTAAAAGGATCATTACAAATTAAAACTGGTCTAATATAATCTTTAACTTCTTTATATAAATATTTAAAGTCTTCTGAAGAAATCTCTAAGGTTGCTTTATTTTTAAAACCTCTTTTTAAACCTTCAAATAATCTACTAGATAGAAAAAAGAAATCGCAATAATTAAACTTACCTTCTTCAGTTGAGGGAAATTTTATTTTAATAAAATAAGGTACTGGGTAATCCGTTTTTATATGACTGTTTTTAAGGGATAATGTAGAAGTAATAGACTTCATTAGCCAATTTCCCGCTGTTCTTGGCTGTCTTAAAAGAAACATGCAAGAATCTTTATGTTTTTTTTGAGATAAAAAACTTTCGAATTCATTTTCTTTATATTTTTGTCTGAATTGTTCTAGTTTTTTATATTCTTTTTGATGAAGAATGATTGTGTTTGGATGACTCTTTAAAACCTCTTCTTGTGTTATATAATAATCATTTGGATCACTTATATTTGTGATAAAATCTGTATTAATAAATGGAGTTGGATGGTTGATTAAATTTTTGCCTTGATTTGTTTTGTAAAATTGAGCTAATAATATGTCAAAATTTATGCACCAATCAGATTCGTTGATAACTCGTTCATTGTAAATTTCGCACTGATTAACAAACTCGAGAAGAGTTTTATCATTTTTGTATATTCCAATCCCATTTAAATGATCTTTATAGTTTAGCACGTAATGCCATTTCTGATGCCCTTTGTATTTGCTTCCAGCTATTAAAAAATCTTCCTTATTAACATATTCATGCATCTGATCAAACCATAAATCCTTAACTGGTGTACTATCATGTTCAACCATAAAAAAATAGTCATGGTCGTAGTTATTAAAAAGTATTTGTATAGCTTTATAAAAGCCTAAATTTGGACCTGATGCACCCCCTAAAATTGGCAATTTTTCTGGTTTTTCAGCGGATTCATATTGTAGTTTATTATTCTCGAATTTAATTTTATGCTGTCTTATATAGACATCTTGATCTCTTGGAATTTCTTCGTTTATTAAATATATTTTATTTATATTCGGGTGGCCTTCGTAAACTAATAAGTCTTCATATTGAGCGATTGGCCCCCTGTTAAAGCAAAAAAACCAATCAAACTTAAAGTTTTTTGAAGGGTTTTTTGACAAATAGTTTCCTAGTAGTTTTTGTAACTGACCTTCGCTATGCTCAAAATGGGTACATGGATCAAACACGGCTAACTTTTTAGTAAAGTCCATGATTATTATATGTTTAATTATCTATTTTGCAAGATTTTATAGCCGAAAGTAAAAATGTTAGATTTTCATAATCAATCCTGCTTGTATTGATATTTGAGTCTCTAGGACCTATTGTGAATCCATATTCTTTTTCATGTTTTAAAATTAAATCGTCAACAAAATCAAAGGCTCCATATTTAATTAACCAATCTCTATAAAAAGTTCTGGTTCCTGATTCGCACTTTAATAAAACATTGTCAAACGCAAAGCACTTTGCGTACAAAGTTAAATCTCGAAAGCAATAAATTTTACTGGGAGGAACGGACAGCGTTGAGTCTATAATTAATTGACTCAAGATTTATCTATTTATCTACATCCCACTCAAGAGATTGTTCGAGCTCTACTTGACTTAAAGGTTTAAACCATAGTTGCACATTATAATCTTTTCTGCGCAAGTCGCCATCGTCAGTAGTGAATATAAATAGATTTGTCTCTTGCAATGATATAGATCTAAAGTCAGGCTCTTCAAAAGATACATAGTCTGATAGCTTCTCAAGTATATTCCATACTAAGAATCTTACGTCTTGTGTAGGGGCATTGGTGTCAAGCGCCCCAGGAGAATATTTAAAATCTGAAATAGGTATATATATTCCTGATTCGTTTGCACCTAGGGTTAAAGAACTCGATCCACTAATAAAGGTTGCGGGGTGAGAGTCTGGCTCGGTAACTCCAGTTCCATTTGGGCCTGGAAATAGTCCTGATATATCGTATATACTTGGCATGGTTTAATTAGGGTTAAGGTTGATTGTTGTAATTGTATTGGTATTGGTTAAATGTTTATAGTTTATGATTTAGAATCTTTTTTACTTTTTTGAGCTTTCTTCCATGAGTCTGGATCTGGGCGATCTTTATCTCCTGGTTTTGCTGCTTTATAATTTTTGCCCATTCTCCTTTTTTTGTCTCTTATGTTATCCCACAAACCCCGTTTAGCTTCTGACTCTTCTGATTTTTTATCGGAAGTCTTTTTATTGCCAGATTTTTTATTTTTGCTTTGATTTTTAAGAATCTTTTTTTGTACTGCTGGGGGTAATTTTTTTTGTTTTTCTGTTAGCTCTGCTTCCGACTCATCTAGAAATGTAACAATTTCTTCGTCTGTCATATCGGAACCTTTTGTGATTTTGTTTACACTTTTTCCTGACCACATTCTGCAACTCCAATACCTAGCCTTCCATTTTGGACCAGGGTTACTACAATTGTGGCGAGCCCTAAAAGATTTTCTTCTTTCGGGATTATCTCGTTTGATAGACATATTAGGGTCTCCAAAGTTGACTTTAACTACATTACCTTTGTCGTTTTTTACATAAACCGAAAACTTTTTTGGGCCCCCAGAAGTCCTAAAAGGTTTGTTTAAAGTTTTACCTTTATTTTTTTCTTCC
>Ga0181568_10003219_pt1 | contig 14784 bp, 10 predicted proteins | sample 101ome_20_FD_133758 | JGI IMG/M metagenome (GOLD analysis project Ga0181568, IMG submission 133758) | Coastal salt marsh microbial communities from the Groves Creek Marsh, Skidaway Island, Georgia - 101404AT metaG (megahit assembly) | ecosystem: Environmental > Aquatic > Marine > Intertidal... | reverse complement strand
GAGCAGTAATAGTATCTCCGATACCATCACCATCAATATCTGTAATATCAGTTACTTCTCTTCCTGCAAAGTTGTCTAAACCAACATCCATTGCCACTTTAGAAGACCAGGTAACACCATAGTCGGTAGATTTCCATACTCTAACATCGTTGTAGCTTCCACCTGCAACAATAACAACAATTGAGTCTCTTGCATCTATAGCATAAGCATCAGAACTCATTGCAGTATATCCGTTTTCAGCATTTATTCCCGGAAGTAACATATCAGTAGTATCCCATGTAGCACCATTATCACTTGAAATAGCCATCATAGTAAATCCATCTGCATCTTCCCCTCCATCAGTGTGAGAGTATATTACAAATACCTTGTCTCCAGTAGTAGCAATTCTTGGCCAAATACCGGTGTTAGATAAAGGAGTTGGTCCAGTCCATGCACCTTCTCCTTTAGTTTCTCTAGTCATAGAAACAAGATTGTAATCACCAGCTGTTGGGTTGTGAGCAATTACGATTTCACCACCGTTTCCTAAGAAGTCATTTGCTGGCCATCCTGTTCTTGAATTACCTTCTAGTCTTTGAGTAGGTTCTTCAGTCCAAGTATCTGTAGCCTTGTCATAATATCTGTAAAAAGAACCTCTATCTGGGAAAGATAAATCTCCTTTTTCTGCAGATCCAGTCCAAGTAATTTGAACGTTTCCATTTTCATCTAATCTAATTCTGTCAGGGTTGGCAGAGTTAGTTTGTAAATCATAGGTAGTATGACCGATAACAGTTCCTACTGTATTTTCCGATCTACTTTGTGTTGTTTCAACACTCTGAGCACTTTTAGTATTAATGGCTTCAGACACAGTTTGCTTTGAAGGAGCTGTAATGTTTAGTTTGTCCCCTAAATTTGGCGCTTGTGCCGATAAACCTAAAATTCCTAATAATGCACTTGCAACTAGTAATTTTCTCCTCATGGTTTAGTAGTTTAAATATTGCGCGTTAAAAAATTATAAAATGGTAATTACACAAAAATAGCTTTCTAAAGGCAAAAAATCAAATATTAGAAAAATCCTTAATGTTTATTGCCTTTTAATTAGTCCTCTATTTTCGATTTTTTTTCATTTCCTCTTGCTGTGCAAGCATGTCATCTAGCTTCTTTTGAAATTTTGATTTTTTTCTTGGCTGAGATTGTTTCAATTGAATTTTTGCTCTGATTTTATCTTCATCAATTAAGAACCTTTTCATTAAATACTGCTGAACTATGGTAAGAACATTCATGATAAAGTAATAACAACTTAATGCCGCAGCAAATCCATTAAATACAGGAATGAAAATTAAAGGCATAGCAATTTGCATTATTTTCATCTGTTGAGCCATTGCTGGATTTCCCTGATCTGGCATCTGATTAGAAGACATTCTAGTAGTAATGAGTGTTGTTAAAGACATCAAAAGTGTAAAAAGTGATAAATGATTATCAAAGACCCAATTAATAACCGGAATATCTGCTGTCCAAGTAAAAATAGCATCAAAACTTGCCAAGTCATCAGCCCATAAAAATTGTTTGCCACGCATTTCTATAGCTGATGGAAAGAACCTAAACATGGCAAATAATATAGGCATTTGAAATAACAATGGAATACAACCTCCTAATGGATTCACTCCTGCTTGTCGGTAAAATTTCATTTGCTCCATTTGCATTTGCTGTTGGTCATCTTTATATTTTTCTCTCAAAGCTGTTAATTCAGGCTTGAGAACTTTCATCTTTAAAGAGGATAAATAAGTTTTATAAGTAAAAGGAGAGACTAAAAGCTTTACACAAAATGCAATAATGATAATGATTAATCCATAGTTAGAAATGAACTTTGTAAGTAGGGATAAAATGTTGTGCGTGAAATATTTATTAAATATTCCAAATATTCCCCAGGTGTAAGGAATGATTTCTTCTAAATCAATATCAGCACTATTTAAGTCATCATATTCATTAGGTCCATGGTATAGTTTCATTTTATGGTAAACTGCATTATTGGTTGAGGCTAAATTGAAAACCCCTTTCATATTCATCATTTTACTAGTGTCTTCTTCACTGGATTGTATAGCCAAACGTTCAAGATTTATACCTTCCATGCAAATTAAAGCTGAAGAGAAAAATTGTTGTTTGAAAGCAAACCAATCTGCAGGTCCATCAAACTCATCTTCGCTATCGGCCAAAACATTTTCTCCGATATCATCTGTTTCTTTTTCCTTTTTATCTCTCCAATAAATAGCAGCATACTTTCTCTCATTATCAATTCCTTTTTCTTGGCTATTTAAATCCATTTCCCATGTTCCAGAAATGGTGTTAGGTAAACTGCTAAAACCGCTTATATTGAGTGTGTAATCTAGATAATAGCTGTCTGCGCTAATGTTATATACTTGTTCAATATATTCTCCGTTTTCTCCTTGAATATTAAATTTTAGGGTAGTGGATTCTCCCTCTCTCAATTCTGATTTGTAATCTGAATTGAGAGCAAAAGGTAAATCTTTAGTATTATAATTATGGATACCTTGTGGTAAGACGTAGTTAATGATATTGTTACCATCTTTTATAAATTCTACTGGTTTCCTATCTTCCATTTCAGGTGCGTAAGACGTATAATTATTAAGCTTTACTTGATGAATGTAACCGCCTACAGTATTGAATGTATAAACAACTTTTGGTGTTTTAATCGTAAGTATTTTAGCAGGAGTATTTGCAGCTGATGCGAAGGTCCCGAAACGCTGTCTAGCTTGAGCTGTTATTTCAGCAGAATCAACAACTTTGTTTAAGATAGCTTTATTTGAATCTACTATTTGGTTTTGATCCTGAGCATTGACCATTGTCTCTGTGTATTCATTTTGAGCTATTTTTTCTTTTGCAGGGTCGCTCAAGAAATAACTTATTCCCATAAATACTGCAATTAAAATAAATAGGACAACCGTTCCTCCGTTACCACCTTGTTGTTTTTTATCGCTTAACACAAATTCTAGTTTTTTGTTTAGTTACAAATATAACCGTGCAAAAATAGTAAATATTTTCACCAATAAGACTTATACCAAAAACAAAAAAGCCCCGATGATTATCGAGGCTTTTTTCATTTTGTATACAATACTTAACGTTGTAAGGCTTCTCCTATGATTTTGTCTTTAGTAGTCTCATTGTGTTTTTTTGCAGCCTTAATTAAATCTACAAATAAAGGTGCCGGATTTAAAACTGTTGATTTATATTCTGGATGATATTGCACCCCAACATACCAAGGATGACCTTCTAACTCAACTACTTCAACCAAACCATTATCAGGATTAATTCCAACAGGTTTTAGAGCAGATTTTTCTAGTTCTTTGAGATAGGTGTTATTAAATTCATATCTATGTCTATGCCGCTCTGATATTTTTGATTTTTGATAGGCAGAATGAACTTTAGTTCCTTCTGTCAAAATGCAGTCATATGCACCAAGACGCATAGTTCCTCCCTTTTTGGTAATAGCTTTTTGTTCTTCCATTAGATTGATAACAGGGGTATCTGTAGATGGATTAATTTCTGAAGAGTGAGCATTAGGATAATTTAATTCATTTCTAAAAAACTCAACTACAGAAATTTGCATACCTAAACAGATACCTAAAAAGGGAACGTTATTTTCTCTGGCATACTGACAAGCTGCAATTTTTCCATCAATTCCTCTCTCTCCAAATCCCGGAGCTACTAAAATAGCGTCAAAATGCTTAAGATTTTTTGTGGCGTTTTCAGGGGTTAATTCAGAGGAATGAACTGATTCAAGATCAACCGCACATTCATTGGCTGCTCCTGCATGAATAAAAGATTCCAAAATGGATTTATAAGCATCTTGAAGCTCTACATATTTACCCACTAATCCTACCTTAACAGTTGTTTTAGGATTTTTGAATTTGGTCAAAAAATCATTCCAAAGTTCCAAAGATGGTTCTTCGTTTTCTTCTAATTTTAATTTTTGAAGTGTAATTCTATCTAAGCCTTCCTTTTTCATTAATAAAGGAACATCATAAATAGTTTCAGCATCCATAGATTCTATAACAGCCTCTTTTCTTACATTACAGAATCTTGCAATTTTTTCCTTCATTTCCTGCGGTAAGCTGTGCTCAGTTCTACATACTAATATATCTGGGTTAATTCCCCATTCTTGTAATATTTTAACAGAGTGCTGAGTAGGTTTGGTTTTAAGCTCTTTAGCTGCAGATAAATAAGGAACTAAAGTTAAATGACATACAATTGCATTTTCTTCTCCTAGTTCCCAAGTTAATTGTCTAATTGCTTCTACGTAGGGTAGAGATTCTATATCTCCAACTGTACCGCCAATTTCTGTAATAACTATATCGTATTTACCAGATTGATCTAGAAGTAACATTCTTCTTTTAATCTCATCAGTAATATGAGGAATAACTTGGACAGTTTTACCCAAATAAGCTCCTTCTCTTTCTTTGTTAATAACAGTTTGATATACTCTTCCTGTTGTAACATTATTGGCTTGAGATGTTGATATATCCAGGTATCTTTCATAATGACCAAGATCTAAATCTGTTTCCGCACCATCATCTGTTACAAAACATTCTCCATGTTCATAGGGGTTAAGTGTACCTGGATCTACGTTGATGTATGGATCAAATTTTTGGATGGTTACAGAGTAACCTCTTGCCTGTAAAAGTTTCGCTAGTGATGCGGAGATGATTCCTTTACCTAATGATGAGGTAACTCCCCCCGTAACAAAAATGTGCTTAGCCATAATGTGTAATTTAATTCTACGTTACGGGATGTAAAAGTACAATTAATTTGCTCTCCTTGCTTAGAATTAAGTTATTTTTTTGAAGAAAAGTTAAAGTCTTGATTCGTAGTGTAATAAAAGATTTTCTAGATCTTCCGGGCAGTCAACAGATGGTGTTTCAGTATTAGTAATTTCTAAATGTATATTTAAGTCATTATCAAGCCATCTAAGCTGTTCGAGTTCTTCAGTAAGTTCTAGGGTCGAATGATTGAGACTAGCAATTTTATTTAATGTACTAACTTTATATCCATATATACCAATGTGTTTGTAATAAGATATATCTGTAAAATTATTTTTTAGAAAAGGAATTGGGCTTCTAGAAAAATAAAGTGCTTTATTGTCTTTGTTAAAAACGACTTTTACTTTGTTAGGGTCACTAACCTCATCTTTATTATCAATGATTTTAGCGAGTGTACCTATTTGTGCATTTTTTCTTTTTTCAAAGATTTCAATTACGGCGTCTATATGACTGGCATCGATGAGTGGTTCATCGCCCTGAATATTTAAAATAAGATCATAATTCAGTTTCAAATGCGAATAAGCTGCCCATACTCTATCCGTTCCAGAAGGAAGATTTGTATCCGTCATAACTACTTTTGCTCCAAAGTCTCTTGCATGATCATATATTCTTTTATCGTCAGTAGCAATAATGAGGTCGTCTAGATGATTAGCTTTAAGAGCGCCCTTGTAAACTCTTTCAATCATAGTTTTACCTTTTATATTGATAAGTGGTTTACCCGGAAAACGAGTTGAATTGAAACGGGCTGGTATAATTCCTATGACTTTCATTTAAAATAGTCCTATATTTGGTTTGGATATGTTTGGTAAAGTTAGAAAAGTATTACGATTCCTCAAGAACTACAAGTTATATTCTTACGGTTATTTATTAGCTATTATTTTCAATATTGGTTTTGAAATTGTCTCTATAGCTACCATTATACCTTTTTTACAAATAATTTTCAAAGATTCTTTATTTGATCTAAATGCTCAAGAGCCGAATCTTGATGCTTCTTTGAGTTCATTATTAGATTATGGCCAATATCATTTCGGTCTTTACATTTATAATCACGGCAGAGCAAGTGCTTTATTTTGGGTTTGTGTTACCATTGTGGTTTTATTTTTTTTAAAAAATGCTTTGAGATATTTAAGTCTGTATTTATTAGCACCTATTAGAAATGGTATAGTAAGAGATTTAAGACAGCAAGTTCTAGCCAAAATAATTGATATGCCTGTGTCATTTTTCTCGCTGAAGAAAAAAGGTGATATAATAACTAGAGCAACCTCGGATATTCATGAAATTCAGGTTTCAGTAGTTCAGGTTGTGGAGAGTTTAATAAAAGATCCACTGATGATAATTATTAGTCTTGCAACTATGTTTTTTATTAGTCCATCATTAACAATTACCGTTTTAATTGTTTTACCTGTAGGTGCCTTCATAATATCAGGGATTGTTAAAAAATTGAAACGCAATACTGTAAGAGGGCAGGAAAGACTTGGAGATTTAATTACAATTATAGAAGAGGTGTTATCTGGTCTGAAAATAATTAAAGCATACAACGTTGAAGAAGCTCAAAAAAGAAAGTTTTCAAGAATTAATGATCAGAATTATAAGATTCAAAATAAAATTCTTCGAATACATCCTCTTAGTCCGGTAGTTTCAGAGTTTTTAGGTATTACTATTCTAACTTTTATTCTATACTATGGAGGTAAATTAGTTATTGAGCAAAATGAAGCCTTTCTTGATGGAAGTGCTTTAATTTTTTATTTGATCTTGTTTGGTAGAATGATTTCACCTGCCAAAACATTCTCCTATGCTATGGGGCATCTCAAAAAAGGAGAAGCATCTATTGATAGGGTTTTTGAGATTATTGATTATCCTATTCAAGATCAAAGTCATTTGAAACATATCAATTCTTTTGAAGATAAAGTTGAATTTAAAAATGTAAGCTTTGCTTATGAGGGAGAAACTGTTTTAAAGGATGTTTCTTTTGAGCTTAAGAAAGGTAAAAAAATTGCTCTGGTTGGACATTCCGGGTCAGGTAAGACTACTATAGCGCAATTAATACCAAAATTTTATAGTGTTAATGAAGGATCAATAACTATAGATGGAATAAATATTGATGAAATTAATGCTTCTGCTTTAAGGTCCCTGATAGGGCTTGTAACCCAAGAGGCAATTTTATTTAATGATAATGTCTTTAATAATATAGCACTTGGTAAAAATGTAACAGAAGCTGAGGTAATTAGAGCTGCAAAACTGGCTAATGCTCATGAATTTATAGAGGATCTTGAATTTGGTTATAGAACTAATATTGGAGATAATGGTGGTAAACTTTCGGGAGGTCAAAGGCAAAGATTAACAATAGCAAGAGCTATTTTGAGAAATCCACCTCTATTGATTTTAGATGAGGCTACCTCTGCTCTAGATACCGCTTCTGAAAAGAAAGTGCAACTAGCTATTGAGCAATTAATGATGGAGCGCACTTCCATTATTATTGCGCATAGGTTATCTACTATACAAAGTGCGGATGAAATAATTGTTTTAGATAAAGGAATTATTAGAGAAAGAGGTACGCATTTTGAGCTAATGAGTAAAAAGGGAATTTATCAAAATCTAGTTAGTCTTCAGTCTTTTGATTAAAAGAGTAATATTTCTCTTAGTCTCATAAGTTGTAAGGTTTGTATCATATTGGTACCACTAAATTGGAAATAGGCAATTTAATTGCCTAAATTTGCAGTCCTAAACTGTTGATTATGAAACTATATGATAATATATTAGAAACTATTGGAAATACACCTTTAATAAGATTAAATAAAGTTTGCTCAGAATTGCCGTGTCCGGTTTATGCTAAGGTAGACTTTTTCAATCCTGGTAATTCAATCAAAGATAGGATGGCCCTTAAAATGGTTGAAGTTGCAGAGCAAGAAGGTAAATTAAAAGCGGGAGGTACAATAATAGAATCGACCTCAGGAAATACTGGTATGGGGCTCTGTTTAGCTGCCATTGTAAAAGGTTATAAGTGTATTTTCACTACAAATGATAAGCAGTCCAAAGAAAAAATAGACATACTAAGAGCATTAGGTGCTGAGGTAATAGTTTGTCCGACTAATGTAGCTGCTGATGACCCAAGGTCATATTACTCCATTGCAAGAAAACTAGAAAAGGAGATTCCTAATTCTTTGTACTTAAACCAATACGATAATCTAGCCAATAGATTGGGGCATTATGAGTCTACAGGACCAGAGATATGGAATGATACAGCAGGTAAAGTTACTCACTTCGTGGTAGGTGTAGGAACTGGAGGAACAATTTCTGGAGTGGGGAAATACTTGAAAGAGCAAAACCAAAATGTTAAATGTTGGGGTATTGATACCTACGGCTCTACGCTTAAAGAATATCATGAAACTGGTGAAATTGATGAGTCTGCAATATACTCTTATATTACAGAAGGAATTGGAGAAGATATTATACCTGAATGTGTAGATTTTGATGTAATTGATCATTTTGAAAAAGTAACAGACAAGGATGGGGCTGTTATGGCAAGAAGACTCGCTAAGGAGGAAGGGATTTTTGTTGGATATTCGGCAGGTTCAGCTATTGCAGGCTTAAATCAAATGAAAGATCAACTTACCAAAGATGATTTAGTAGTAGTTGCCTTCCATGATCATGGATCAAGGTATGTTGGAAAGATTTTCAATGACGATTGGATGAGAGAAAGACAGTTTTTGGATGATGAGGAATTACTAGTTAAAGATATTATCGATAGAAAAAAATCGAAAAATTTTGTTACCGTTGATAAAGATGCTACACTTGGAGAAGCTTCAAAAATTATGCGAGAAATGAATATTTCTCAAATTCCTGTTACCAATGGAGGTGAACGAGTAATTGGATCAATAACAGAATCTTCTATTTTAAAAACGCTTTTAGATAACCCTTACAATAAAGCTAATGCTGTTGGGTCTGTGATGGGAGATTCATTTCCTATGGTAGATATTTATGATTCTCTACAAAAAATTACTTCCCTAATTAACAAAGAAAATAGTGCAGTTATGGTTAATGATGTAGCTGGAATACAGCATATCATTACAGAGTATGATTTAATTGAAGCTATGTCATAGTTTCAGATTTGATTAAAATCAATAGTATCTTAACCCTTTGATAACGCAAGAAGTTTCAAAGGGTTATTTTTTAAATAATATGGCCGAATATATAGATCAAATAGGAAGAAGTGTTCATTTAGATAAGCCACCTGAGCGAATTATTTCTCTGGTACCTTCACAAACAGAACTACTTTATGATTTAGGTTTAAATAATAAGGTAGTGGGTATAACAAAATTTTGTATACATCCTCAGCATTGGCATGAATCAAAAATGCGTGTTGGGGGAACAAAAACGATTCACCTTGATAAGATACATTCACTCCAACCAGATTTAATTATTTGCAATAAGGAAGAGAATACAAAAGAAATTGTAGAGCAGTTAGAGAAAGATTATTGCGTATGGGTCAGTGATATATCAAGTTTAAGTGATGCCTATAAAATGATACATGATCTTGGCCAACTCTTTTGCATTAGCCAAAAAGCTAATGAATTGGTAGACGCTATTAAAATGCGTTTCAAAACCATTGAAAAAGCTACGGTTAAAAAAGTATTGTATTTTATATGGAGAAATCCATGGATGGTGGCAGGTAAGGGTACTATAATTGATTCAATTATCAACGAAATGGGATGGTTGAATGCTATCTGTAAGGAGCGTTATCCAGTCATTGATTTGAATGAGGAAATCGAGGTGGATGAAATATTTTTGAGTTCAGAGCCATATCCTTTTACTCAAAAGCATATAGAAGAAATAAAAACCAATTTTCCATCAGCCTCTATTCGCTTAGTAGATGGAGAAATGTTTTCTTGGTATGGTAGTAGATTATTGAATACACCCACTTATTTAAATACACTTATCAACAGTTCATCTAACTGATTCATTAAATCTGACTCCTATAAATTTGATTCCTGTTTATGGATTCCTTAAATTTGCCTTTAGATTTGGATTAATCCTAAACAAAAAGATAAAATATAATGGAAAACGTTATGGTTGCAAATACGCTAGAAAGTTTACTAGGTGATCAAGCAGAATACTTACTAGACCATAGATGTGAAACAATCTCTAAAGAGGCTTTACACTTACCAGGTCCTGATTTTGTGGATAGAATTTTCAGAGATTCAAATAGAAATCCTCAAGTTTTGAGAAGCTTGCAGCAGATTTATAATACGGGAAGATTAGCTGGTACAGGATATGTTTCAATATTACCTGTTGATCAAGGTATTGAGCATACTGCAGGTGCTTCTTTTGCGCCTAACCCAATTTATTTTGATCCTGAAAATATTGTTAAATTAGCTATAGAGGGTGGTTGTAATGCTGTTGCTTCTACTTTTGGTGCCTTGGCTTCTGTTTCAAGAAAATATGCACACAAAATACCTTTCATAGTTAAATTAAACCACAATGAATTATTAACCTACCCTAATACTTTCTCTCAGATATCTTATGGTTCTGTAGAGGAAGCATGGAACATGGGAGCTGCCGCTGTTGGAGCAACTATTTATTTTGGTTCTGATGATTCTAATAGACAAATTGTTGAGATTGCCGCTGCTTTTGAAAGAGCACATGAGTTAGGAATGGCTACTATTTTATGGTGTTATTTAAGAAATTCTGATTTTAAGAAAGATGGAGTAGATTATCATGTGGCTTCTGATATCACAGCGCAAGCTAATCACCTTGGAGTTACTATTCAGGCTGACATTATTAAACAAAAGCTTCCAGAAAATAATGGAGGTTTCAAAGCGATTAATTTTGCTAAAACCCACGATAAGGTTTATAGTGAATTATCTTCTGATCATCCTATTGATTTATGTAGATATCAGGTGGCTAATTGCTATATGGGTAGAGCAGGGTTGATAAATTCTGGAGGGGCATCTAACGGAGCAACTGATTTGGCAGATGCTGTAACCACAGCAGTTGTTAATAAAAGAGCCGGTGGAATGGGATTAATTTCAGGAAGAAAAGCTTTCCAGAAACCAGTGAAAGAAGGGGCTGCATTATTACATGCGATCCAAGATGTATATTTAGATGATAAGATTACTATTGCATAATTTGAAATAAAAACGAGCTATGGCTTGGTATAAAAGAATAAAAAAAGGGATTCAGACCATGACTTCTGAAAAGAAAGAAGCTCCAGATGGAGTTTGGTCTAAGTGTCCTAGTTGTAAAGAAACTTTTGCAACTGCTGATGTTGCTCAAAACTTACATGTATGTCCTAACTGTGATTACCATCATAGGATAGGTTCGCAGGAGTATTTTGATATTTTATTTGACGGTAAGAATAAATACGAAGAATTAGACGAGGGTATAGAAGCGGTTGACTTTCTTGAGTTTAAAGATCTTAAACAGTATTCTGATCGCTTAGAACAAGCAAAAGCTAAAACTAAACTTCATGATGCTGTTAGATCTGCTTACGGTAAGGTAAATAAGCAAGACTTGGTAGTAGCATGTATGGATTTTAACTTCATAGGTGGATCTATGGGGTCTGTAATGGGAGAGAAAATTTCCAGAGCAATTGATCATGCAATTGAGAAAAAATGTGGTTTTATGATGATTTCTAAGTCTGGTGGAGCTAGAATGATGGAATCTGCTTTCTCATTAATGCAAATGGCTAAAACATCTGCAAAATTAACGCAGCTAGCGGATGCAAAATTACCTTATATATCTTTTTTAACAGACCCTACAACAGGTGGTGTTACTGCTTCTTTTGCAATGCTAGGAGATATTAATATAGCAGAACCAGGTGCTTTAATCGGTTTTGCAGGTCCTAGAGTAATTAAAGAGACTATTAAAAAGGATTTACCTAAAGGTTTCCAAACATCGGAGTTTCTCCTAGAACATGGTTTTTTAGATTTTATTGTTCCAAGACATGAATTAAAAGGCAAAATAGGAGAGGTATTAAAATTATTTAAGAACTAATTTTGTTGTTTTGTTCTTTTTTGAGTAATTTTGTTCCCTCGAAAAAGAATAGCAAATTAATATTTAAGAATATGTATTTAACACCAGAAATTACAGCGGAGATTTTCAAAAAGTACGGAGGATCTGAAACAAATACAGGATCAACGGAAGGGCAAGTTGCGTTGTTAACACACAGAATCAAGCATTTAACAGAGCACTTGAAGGAAAATAGAAAAGACTTCGGTACTTTAAGATCTTTAAATAAGATGGTAAGTCAAAGAAAGAAGTTGTTAAAGTACTTAAGTGCAAAAGACCTTGAAGGTTACAGAGCGCTTATTAAAGACTTAGGATTAAGAAAATAATCACAGAAAATGTCCCGATAAATTATCGGGACATTTTTTTTTAGGGCAATTTAATCTTCGGCACAATCTGTTTGCCCGACTTAATTATCTATCTTTGTGCCAAATAAAGAATGAAAATTATGAGTATTCCAAAAGCAATTACTAAATCATTCGATTTAGGAGATGGAAAGCAAATCACATTAGAGACAGGAAGATTTGCAAGACAGGCACATGGTTCTGTCGTAGTTAGACAAGATGACACAATGTTAATGTGTACTGTAGTTTCAAATTATGAAGCTAAACCAGATGCACCTTTTTTCCCATTAACTGTAGAATATCAGGAGAAGTTTGCATCAGCGGGTAAAATTCCAGGTGGATTTTTAAAGAGAGAGGGTAGAGCAGGAGATCACGAGATCTTGATTTGTAGATTGGTAGATAGAGCTATAAGACCACTTTTCCCAGATGGTTATATGAATGATACCCAAATTATGATTCAATTAATCTCTTCAGATGGTAATGTTAAACCTGATGCATTGGCTTGTTTGGCTGCATCTGCTGCTATAGCAGTATCTGATATTCCACTTACAGGATTATGCTCCGAAGCAAGAGTTGCAAGAATTAACGGGGAATATGTAGTAAATCCATATGCAGACCAATTAGAGCATGCTGATTTAGATATTATTGTTGGAGCTACTGCTGAAGACGTTTGTATGGTTGAGGGTGAAATGCAAGAAGTTTCAGAAGAAGATCTAGTAAATGCAATTCAAATTGGTCATGAGGCGATTAAGAAAATGATTGCAGCGCAGTTAGAACTTGCCGAGCAAGTAGGAGCTACTCAAAAGAGAGAGGTTATACCTGTGGAAGTAAATGAAGATTTAATGTCTAAAATTGAGTCTTTTGCTACAGAGCAAATAGCTGAAGTTGCTCATGGTAAGTTAGGAAAACATGAAAGAAAAGAGCAGTTTGGAAATATTAAAGAAGCTTTTAAAGCTCAATACTCAGAAGAAGAATTAGAAGAGTGGGGAGGATTAGTTGGAGAATATTTTGAAAAGTTAGAAAAGAAAGTTATCAGGAGAATGATGCTTGATGAGCGAACTAGGTTAGACGGTAGATCGCTTGATCAAATAAGACCGATAACTATTGAAACGGATGTTTTACCAAGAGCTCATGGGTCTGCATTGTTTACAAGAGGAGAAACCCAGTCTTTAACTACAGCTACTTTAGGATCTAAATTAGATGAAAAACTAATTGATACGGTGAATTTTTCTGGAACAGAAAAGTTCATGCTTCACTATAATTTCCCTCCATATTGTACAGGAGAAGTAAAACCTGTTAGAGGAGTTTCTAGAAGAGAGGTTGGACATGGAAACTTAGGTTTTAGATCCGTGAAAAGAATATTACCTGAAGTGGCTAATAATCCATATACAATAAGAGTGGTATCTGATATTTTAGAATCAAATGGTTCTTCATCTATGGCTACTGTTTGTGCAGGTTCCTTAGCATTAATGGACGCTGGTATTCCAGTTAAAGCGCACGTTGCAGGAATAGCTATGGGATTAATTTCTGATACAGAATCTGATAAAACAGCTATTTTAACTGATATCCTAGGAGATGAGGATCATCTAGGAGATATGGATTTTAAAGTAACTGGTACTAGAAACGGAATTGTTGCTTGTCAAATGGATATGAAAATTGATGGTTTGAAGCCAGAATTAATGGTTCAAGCATTAAATCAAGCTAAACAAGCCAGAGAAGAATTGCTAGATAAAATGGAAGCTGCTGTGCCAGCGCCTAGAGCAGAGTTAAAATCTTTCGTTCCTAGAATGGAATCAATCATCATAGATGGTGAATTCATTGGAAAAATAATCGGACCTGGTGGAAAGCATATCCAAGAATTGCAAAAAACAACTGAAACAGTTATTACCATTGAAGAAATTGAAGATGAGAAAGGAAAAGTTACTATTTCATCAAACAATGGCGATAATATGGCTGCTGCAATAAAGGTAATTAAAGAGATGACTGCCAAACCAGAAATCGGTGGAGAATATGAAGCGATTGTTAAAAAGGTGGTTGAATTTGGAGTTTTTGTTGAGTTTATGCCAGGACATCAAGGTTTGGTTCACGTATCTGAGATTTCACATACGAGAATTAATAATGTAGCAGACGTCTTGAAAGAGGGGGATGAAATCAAAGTTAAAATTATCGGTACTGATAAAAAATCTGGTAAGTTCAGATTATCAAGAAAAGTCTTGTTGCCTGCTCCTGAGACTTCAACTGAGGAAGCAAATACAGAGTAAAATTTTATACTATATCAAACTATTGAGTTAGTTAAAGTTTATTATAAAATCCCGGCTTATTTGAGTCGGGATTTTTTTTGTTTAGGTACTTATTTGTTGTTTGTAAGTCGTTCATTTTAAATTCTATATGAATATGAATCTTTTTATATATCAAATCCGTAACATCATGTTACCAGCAAAAAAACTAATTAAAAATACCATAAACATTGCCTTATGAGACAACTTAAGATAACAAAGCAAATAACTAACCGAGAGTCACAATCCATAGAAAAATATTTACAAGAGATAGGTAAAGAAGAGTTAATAACTGCTGAAGAGGAGGTGGAGTTAGCAAGGAGGATTCAGGAAGGTGATTCCTACGCT
>Ga0181568_10003204_pt1 | contig 14805 bp, 25 predicted proteins | sample 101ome_20_FD_133758 | JGI IMG/M metagenome (GOLD analysis project Ga0181568, IMG submission 133758) | Coastal salt marsh microbial communities from the Groves Creek Marsh, Skidaway Island, Georgia - 101404AT metaG (megahit assembly) | ecosystem: Environmental > Aquatic > Marine > Intertidal... | reverse complement strand
TCTCTATTATAACCAGCCATACCTATCCAAAAATCACCATTTTCATCCCTAGTGATTATTTCACCTTTAAATTCGTTTCCTTTATAATTAACAATTTTACTTACCCATGGTCTTTCTAATCTAAATTTAGGGCCTCTTGCAAATTTAATTTTAAGACCTTCTGTAATTTTTTCTACAGTATCACCAAATCTAGGATTCAATGACTTAATATATGTGACATATTTTCTATCTATTAGTTGACAACCCTTGTATCTACTTAAGACATCAAATGAAAATTCAGGGTCAAGTATTGCAGATGTTTCTCTCAGTAAATCTGTCACTTCTCTTAAAAAAGATTCTGCTTGTTTTTCAGAATATCCATCTTTAAAAGATGTTAAATCTGTTTTTGTAAATGTATTTTTTGTAGCCATAATGAAATTATATCCTTATACTTAAATATTGTCTAGAGGTTTTTTATTTGTAATAAAAACTCTTCGACATTTTCCCATGCAAGGTGTCCTAAAACATCTGAAGTTATAGGAGTGTCATAACAAAGGTCTTCACCTTTGAGAACTGCAAGTTCCCATAGACCATTCTTACCACCATAACTGTAATCTGTTTTGATTACACTTGCTCCATATCCGTTAGGGAATGCATACACATGTTGCACTCCGTTATTTGGATAACTTGTTTCTTGTAAAAATTTTCTCATAGTTCTCACTTATAAAATATATGATTATCAATTGTTGTTGTTCTGTTTAAACTGTCAGCCCAAAAGGGATAGATATAGTCTGCATGATAATGAGTTGCACCCTCAGTAATGTCAGTCCACTCACCATCATAGATTCGTCTTGCAAGTAAAAGGGATTCAATCCAAGTCTTACTGTCTACAGGGTCGTCTGATTTACCATCACAGAACCAACTGAACTGACACCTGTTTCGAACAGGAACCATGTTTCCTAACCAGTTTTCACGATACTCTGCATCGTATACAACATCACAAATAGTATCAGGATAGAGAGAACTCTCTACACGATTCAACACTACATGTGATACTGCAATCTTACCTACCATAGGTTGATTACCTGATTCGAAATAAATGTTTTGTGCAAGACAATACACATCGTTATTTGCATCAGATGCTTCTGCTTTCATTGATGCAAACATGACTAGAAGTCCAGTTATGAATCCTAGTGTTGTTCCACTTAAAAACCCAAAAAGTAATTTAAGTGTCTCCAAGTCTGCTTGTTTATCTATTGGTTTTCCCCATTTACTCATGATACTTCTCCTAAAGATTTCCAAAACTCGTTTGTCTCTTTCTCTTTGAGTTCACAAGACTTACGAACTTGTTTTGGTGTTATCAATAATGCTTCTGCAAAGTCTAACAACAAATCACCAAAGGGAATCTGATTATTAGAATGCCAACGAACTATATCACCTGGCGCAACATAGAAATCGTTCTTGTATTTTTCTACTGCATTGTTTGTAGTAGAAAAGGTTCCAGTAACAGACCATCGTTTGTATTCACGACCTGCCACTGTTATGGTATTATGGAATCTTTTCATATTAAAATCCTGATGTTGTATGTGCATAAGAATCTGCACAATTGACTTCACCACAAATACAAGTGTCTGAATTTGTAGATGGAGTGTCTAAGTTGTCGAGTGTTGCATCGACATGTGCTTGTTCTGACTCTGAGAGAGAGTCGTAATTTTTGATTGCATCTTTTAACCAATTCATAATAGTCTCCTTAAATTAAATAGTCAGGCCCGTATATTCTCATTCTGTTTGCAAATACATCGTAACCTTTGAATAGATTTCCTCTTGGTTTGTTCAATGCAGGTTTTGACCATCCTGCAGATTTAAGAACATCACCGAAGTTAAAGTTGTCGTTTCCGTAATTGATAAAACCCCAAACAGAGCGTTTAGGATAACAGTTAGGACTGTTTTCGTTAATTACTATCTTCCAGTATTTTCGTCCTCGGTCAACAGTGTAATTAGGTGTATTGAGAGAAGGCCACTGTTCGTTATGTGCTTTCTCTAGTTCACTACAAAGTTTTGCACAAAGTAGTTCAAGTTTTCGTGGTTCTTTTTCCATGGTGTCTCCTGTATTTCTCATATTATTAGTATATAAAAAAGTGGGGGCCATTGTCAAGTTTTTCGACTACTTTTTTTCCCAAGGTAAAGGTATTGTTTTTCCCCTTCTTTCTTCTTCTACAATATGGGATGAACCATATGCAAAGATACCCATGATTAATGTAAAAAATATTCCTACTATCATATCCATTTTATCTCCAATAAATCTGGCGGGGATGAGTCTCACACATCAATCTAATAATGCTTGTGGATTTTGTGATACTTGACTCATTTATCCCCTGCCCGAGTGTCATGCACCCCTATTATAATCTTCTCCTTTTGCAAAGAACAATCTTCGTTCTACATGCTCAAGGACTTGTTTCTCTTTATACCATAGACCTGAAAAGATTTCTATCTTATCTCCCCACTCTACTATAAATCGTTTATAACCAAAAGGTCTTTCAGAAAATACTCTGACATCACCATAGTGTTCTACTAATACTCTCATATTGCATTCGTTATTGCACTAGGATTCTTTGTGATAAATTCTCGAACAACAGATTTTAATTCACTAGGTAAATCTTCTACTTTCTGTAAACCCCAAGGTGTTCCTAGTGTTACAAGTTTATTACCTGCAACTACACATTGGTTCCACTTTGCATCATCGTCTGCAAATGCTTCGTTGTTCTCACACTTAGTAATCATTAGTCGTCCTAATGATACTATTTTCTTAGTGTATAAACTGTCTTCCATTATTTTACTCCTAAACTGGTGACCCCTAGGGGATTCGAACCCCTGTTGCTGGGATGAAAACCCAGTGTCCTAACCTCTAGACGAAGGGGTCGGTTATTCAACACACTGTATATAATACTAAAAAAGTTAACCCAAAGTCAACCTAGTTTTGAATATTTTTTTGTATGTCGTTTAGTTCTTGGATTTTCTTATTGATGATTTCTACTCGATTAGGCCAGTAGATGTAGTCTTTATCGGAATCCTTTGCAAGGTTTTCCAATAAGGGTCTGATAAAGTTATCTAGATTGTTGATAACTTCTGTTGCTGTTGTGGTCTTCTCTACTATCTTGGTATCAACAGATGCAAGTTCATCTGCGTCCATAGCAGTAAAACCGAAGTCGTTGTATTCTATAGTCATACTATTATTTAGTCAATATTGTCTGTATTTGGATACAATGACCACTGCATATACTTGTGGTCTTTGAGAATTTCTTTTTCATCTTGAACTTCTCTATAGTTTGCACGATGAGACATTGTTACTTCTGTAAACTCTACATCAGGATATGCTGTGACAAGTTGATAGATGTATCCTGCAACATATGTGTAATCTAAACTAGGTAACTCATGATTAAGTAACCCTAGGTTTAGTGTAGTCATTTTATATTGTCTGTCTGAGTTGTAGGTTAGATTGTTTGCAAGATGATTGAGTGCAGCCTTTTGTGATGCATACAGATATCCCTTAGATATGTTTGGTTGTGCAGCTCTAGATGATATGTTGATTATCATCTTGTTTGAATTGTTTCTCCATACTTTATCTGCAATCTCTAGTATCTTCACTTGGTCAAAGTCTTTGTGTGCATGGTTGATAAGAATATCACAACATGATTTCTTATTGTTCTCATCAAATATCCAACAATTAGTTCCATTGACTAAGATGTCTTCTATACGAATTTGTTTAATCTCAAAAGTTCCACCCATCCAAGGTGATGCCTCAAATGTTCTTTTGATAAAGTCTGCGAGTTTAGTTGTCCCTGTTATTGCTATTTTTTTGGTTGACATAATATTCCTCTATCAATTCATACGATGGTTTTCCAAACAACGAACCATCGACACTACACTTGTTACAAGGTGAATGTGTCCTATCACCTTTCATTAATCTCTTTCTAATTTTGTTCATGGGTTTAGAGAACCATACATCATGTAGACTCTGTTGTAATAGATTACCCACAACATGTTCTCTACCCCAGTCATTGGAACAGAATAGAACATCACCATTCCAATCGACAAACATTTTATAGAATGGATAATGACATGGTTTACCTTTAAGGGATTCGATATTTGATTGTTCAATACCTACCCAATCGATAACACCACTTCTATTATTTAGAATCAATCCATGTTTTTCAAAGTCACCCCAGTGCATACGGAACTTATATTGGTCAGGTCGTATCTCTGCCCATAGAATGATTGAGTCAAAGTGTTCCATTTGTTCAGGGCCATCGTATAGATTAATATAGATTAAGTCTAACCCTGCATAGTGAATCAGGTCTCTGAGATATTTGTCGGTAAGTTTATCACCATTCGTATTACACTCAAGTGTTGCATAAGGTAGTGCAGTTCTAAATGTTCTGACAATCTCTACGAAGTCAGGGTTAAGTAAGTTCTCACCAAATCCACTAAAGGATATTTTACCATTATAGTTTTCTTCGGCTAACTCTTCTGCAATGGTTTCAGCACCTTTAATCGTAAGATGGAGATTCCTGTTGGGAAATACTGCTGGGTCATGTCTTGGACAGAAGACACAGGTGCGATTGCACAACTCAGTAGTATTAATTTCAACTGTAAGAATCGAGTCAAGAGGTTTAGTCCCTTTGACTTTGTTCCAGTGTTTTCTTTCCTGTTCTCTTCGATGTTCAAGGAATTCATACTGGTCAACTGCATTCTCTGTAATATTCTTTAATATTATTTCTTCCGACATATCACTCGTCTTTCATAGTCCTCGTATTGTTCTTTAAATTCGAGTTCAACTTCATCACCTATTGTTAACTCTGTTATATATCTAGGTATAATAAAAAACTGTGAATCATAGTTTTCATTTAGTCTTGTAGATTTAGGAAACCCACCTTCCTTAAAAAGAAATGTCCTGAGAGTTACAGATTCGTCTCCTAAGGGAAACATCGAGAACACTAAGGTGTTACCCTCAGGTGTTACATAAGAATGTCTGTAAAGAGACCCTAGACGGACTGAGTAGTCTCTAGGAAAATCTAAACGAAGAACATCCTCTTCAATGTTTTCTAGTTGCTCTAGATAAAGTGGACTTACTTCGTTTAGATTTAAAGGTCTAATCGTTTGATGGGTAATCGAAACTGGAACTTCTGTTACTTTCATCTTCTTCACTCGTGTCTGTTGCACTTACAAACTCACCTGCATCTTGTAATTCTTGGATGAACTGTTGAGTCTGTTCTTCGAATGAAGTTATCATTTTAGATTTAGAATCTCCTGCAGAAACTTCAAACCCTAGTTTATCTGCTTCGTCTTTGATTTGTTTCTTTGACATTCCTTCTAATTCGATTCTATCAGGAATACTAATTTCTTCAAACTCTTCTTCTTGTTGTGCATCGATTCGTGCTTGTGCAGCTGCAAGAAGTTCTTCTTCTGAATCATATGAAGGTATAGGTTTCTCTATAGGTGCAGTTACATTAACTGGTTCATTGACTACTGCTTTTAGATTAGGTGCATTACCACCACTGACTTTAGGTTGACTGAAGTTAGGTTGTGTTTTTGTATCTTCTTCTGCAACTCTCAAGTCTTCGACAGGTAAGTCTTCACCTAAGTCTTCATATCCATATTCACCTTCAGCATCATCTAATTGTTCATCTATTGACCTTTCATCTTCAACCTTTTCTACTTCTTCTATAAAGTCTTGAAATGTTTTTGGGTTCTCAGGGATTTCATCGACTGGGTCTATTTCAATCTCTTGATTGGACTCTTCCCATTCTTTAAATGCAGTCTTAGCTTCTTCTATCTTTGCATTTACTTCTTCATCATCTGTTAAAGGTTGACTTGCACTCAGTGGGTCTAAGAGAACTTTTTCTCTTCTAGACAATTCTGTTTCAGGTGAAAAAACTTTTTCTTTGATATCGTCTACTGTTGGTGCAGGTGTTGGTGCAGGAACTTCTACCTCTGTTTGAGGATTCAATGCACGAACCATTTCCCATGCTTTTGATTTTGCTTTAGGTGTTGATTCGATAGGTGCATCTGCAATATTATTTTTTTCGATTGACACTATGTTATCAACTTGCAATTGTTCTTCTGCAGTTAACTGTCTTTGTGTTTGTCCTTGTTTAAGACCAACGATTCCATCACCATCTAAGTCTAAGTGAATACCATGGGATTTAAGAACTGCTTCCATTTGTGCAAGTGACACTTGTGCTTGTTCTAGTTTGTCTTGTGTTTGTTTTCTAAGACTTCTTTCATCTGCAAGTTTTTGTTGTTGTGCAGCTTCTCTCTTTGCAATTTCTTCTTGTTTTGTTACAAGTTCTTCTTCTGCAATTTCGTTCAGTCTTCTTTGTGCAGTCTCAAATGACAAGTTGTATTGTTCGATACCTGTTGATATATCTTTTGAAATAGATGACACTACATCTATATCACTGATACCAAACATACCATTCTTCAATCCACTCTGTAGAATAGTAATTGTTGCTTGTGCTTGTTGAGGTGTCAATCCAACTTTGTATTGTTGAATTCTTTTTAAGATGAGGTCTTTCTCTGATGGTTCAGGTGCCTCTTGTGCAAATGTTGATTTCACTTCTTCGTTCATAAAAAATACTCCATGGAGTCGGACGCGACTAGAAAGTTCTTACATATAGGGAATTGTATAAAACTTCCCATTATATTATGTATAGTCTCTGCCGACACAAATATTTATGTAATTTTAATGTCAGGGAATGCTTTTACAAACACTTCCTTTGTTAAATTCTTGAATGGATTTATTTTGTCTTTTACTAAATCCAATAGTTCTGCTTCCTTTGCAGGAATACCTTCTAAGAGTTGAATCCACATTGATTCTCTTCTTAGATTGTCTAGTTCGTCTGTAACAAAATACTTCAACTTACCAAATTCAAATCTGAGTGAAGTTTCTGCTAGGTCTGATGCAGGTGCAGGGTTTTCACCATAAGGTGTTTTACCCTCAGGTAATCTTGATACGATGTTATCATCAAATAACCATTGCAATATAAATCTCACTGCACCATTTCTATCGTTGTATACTTTCAATCCTTGTGCAGCTAAGTCAACACTTTCTTCTGCAACTATGTTTGCTTGACATAGGATTTCAAATACATCGGCATTGTTTGCGAGAGTTTTTCTCTCAGTCACCAATTCCATTTTAGGTTTGTTAGGGGCTCCCTTTGGTCTACCTCTACCTCTTTTTTTCTCCGTCATAACGAAAAATCTCCAATATTATCTAATAACTCATTTAGTCTATGAGTTCTTAAGTAATCAAACACTTTGCCTTGTGGTGGATTACTGTTATCAAATTCTTTCAAGATACTCTCTTCTATATCGTTTGGAATAAATTCCAAATCAATAAGAGTTTGATTTCTTAGAAAGTTCCTGTAGTATTTATCATCCTTTTCAATAGTGATTCGTAAATATTTTTCAATCACTGGTTTCCTCAAAGGTGTCTGTCTGATTCCTTCATCTAAACAGTTATCGTTTGATAGAATGTTAGGGACACCATCAGACTTATCACCCCTGAGGATATGTTCTTTAAGGAAGGTCTCAGGTTCATTACAGACAATCATTCTTCCTAGGTTAGGAGAGAATTGTGTTACATTATCATACTTGTGTAACTGTTGAAAATCTTTATCACCTGATACGATAAGAACCTGTTCTCCTTCTGCAACTAACTTCTTTGTTAGGATTGCAATGATGTCATCTGCTTCACATCTTTCCACATACATGTAATGATATGGAAAGTTATCTCTGATTTCATCTTTGACTGTTTGTAGTGTATCAAACACTAGACCCCAATCCATATCAGATTCTTCTCTTGCTTTCTTTCTGTTAGCTTTGTATGCAGGGAAGAACTCTCGTCTCCATGGATTACTTGCATCCGTGCAAAGAACTATTTGACCATAGTCTCCTGCATATCGTTTCTGATAATTTCTTATTGAATTGAGTATCATATGACGGAGTAAGTCTTCACTTATTTCTCCATCATTTATCTTCAGTTGCATCATCATTCCTGCGATGATGGTCTGAGTAAAATCTATTAATATCATTTAACCACTTTAACTAATAATATATTTTTGGTAATTCTATCGTTTCCTTCTTTTAATTTACTTCTTGGAATCTCATCCATGAACTTCTGTGCAATAATATTACCACCTTTAACAAGTCTATCAAGTAAACCTAAATCTGTCAAGGTCTTTTCTTCACATACTTCGTAACCAATAATTCGAGAACCTTTAACTGATAATCCTTGTCCTTCAAATCTTGTCACTTTCTTAGTTGCAGTGTTGTAGGTAAATAACATTCTTGCACGAATGATTTCCTCAGGGTCTATGGATTCGTATTTGGCAAACTTCTCTTTGTAAGGAAGTTTCTTTACGAGTTGTGCAGGAGTTTTGATTTGGACTTTACGAACAGGTTTGTATTCATCACAATACTTGTCGATGTCGGATTCAAACTCTTGCAGTTTCTTTATGACTTTTTGTTTTTGAGTTGGAGTAAGGAAGCTGTAAGCCTCTTGTAATTGTTCACACTCTTCCTCGTTTTTGATTTCATAGATGGTGTGGTCAGTAAAACCTTTCATGAATTGCACGACCTTACCACTGTATCCTAATTGTTTGAGATACTTATACATGGAGAAGGAAGACTTCTTCTCATCCATTAGACAGTCGATTTGATATTCAACTTCATCCAAGGCACGAGCTGCCTTGAGTTGCATTCTCTCCTGTATAGTTGGTTTAGTCGTCTGTGTTGTCATGTTTATTAGTCAATAGGAACTTTCTTGATGGGTTAATCATCAAGTTAGCTCGATTCATGAAATCTCTGTTTGCAAGAAAAGGTATTTTACCTCTACTGTCCAAACTCACTTCTTGTTCGTATATAGTATTTAAGAAATTTAATTCACATTTAATAACTGGTCTTTCTTCTTGTGGTTTTAAAAGTTCTACAGTTCTGACTAATGGTTTTTTGTATTTTTTTCCGTTCCTCTCATAATGAACAACCTTCCCTCTGACTTCATAGGAGTCCGCATGAAGGGCACATGCACTTACATTGTTCCCAGTGTCCAACTTAACTGTCATCGGTTCACCATCGACCTCTATGGTCTCTAGAACACCACATTCTGTTGCACTCTTCTTCCATGTATTTCTATCGAAGTAATCTTGCACTACTGTTTCACAAACTTCTTCACCTAATGCTTCGGATATTCCTTGAGTGCCAGGCGAGTGATTGACTTCTAGTATGAATGGTTCGTCATTGTCTCTGTCTCCTGCAGGAATAAAATCTACTCCTACCCATTGACCACCGACTGCCTTTGCAGCTTGCAAGACTGCATTCTCTTCTGTTTCAGTTAGTTCGATTTCTTCTGCTTCTGCACCTTGTGAAATATTGGAACGGAAATCGTCAATGATTTTCTTTCTCTTCATTGCACCAATAATTCTTCTGTTATTAATCATGACACGAACATCAAACTCCATGTCGATGTATTCTTGTAAGAGAATATCACAAGTTGGGTCAATCTTATACACTAGGGAAACAGTGGACTGTAATGACCTTTCGGTTTCAACCAGTAACACTCCTACACCTTTTGCACCCTGTAGTGTCTTTAACACCATAGGAAATTTATTATTCAATCTTTTTGCAGCTATATCGACTGTCTCTGATTCTTCATTTGGAATAAGAACAGTCTTAGGTTGGTTCATACCAATTTCTTGGAGTCGAAGATAAGTTCTAAACTTATCTGAACACACTTCGATACACTCCCTTGAATTGACTACAGGGATTCCGTATCGTTCTAGTTGTGAGATTAAATCTAAGTAAGAGTCTTTGGTTGTGACTGCACCACGAACCATGACGAGTGTATCTGCATCAACGACAAAACCTTTCTCATCGTCTTGGTTGTGAATAGTAATGACACCATCGTCACTTCTCTCAATGTATGCACCATTGACTTTACATGAATAAACATCACACCCACTTTCTTTTGCAAGACTATAAAGTTTACTGGAAGTGGAACTAGGTTTCTTAACAACAGGTTGGTCGGAATTCTTCTTTGTCTTTTTAACCATGCGTCGTTCAGCAATCACAACCAAACGATATGGTTGTGACTTAGGTTTAACGGCTTCGTTAAATAATTCTCCGAATGATTGCATCTTTCTCCTATTCATTCTCGTTGTTAAAATATTCTACAAACTTCTCTGCATCCATTACTACCAATGGTTTGTGTCGGTTTCTTTTAATGACCACTAGAGGTTCGTATCCTTTACAGTTTGTTTCTGCTTGTTTGTATGCTTCCCACACATTAACTTTTTCTTGATTCTTACATTCTACACTAAAAGGAAAGACCTGTCTAGATTGTTTTCCCATGATGATGTCTTCACCTGAGGAACCCATAGGTCTTGACTCTAAGTCTTCAGGGTCTAAGTGTAATTTTTCTACAAGGACTTGACGAAACCATTTCTGTAGGTTTCTACCCTTTGCCTTTGCACTGCTTGTTTTCATAATGTATCATAATTCTACTGCAAAAATTTTATTCTCGTCTTGTTTCACTTTACTTAAATCAAAGTTAATCGACACTCCACAACCACATGCAGATTCTTCTTTAGGATTGATGAACTTAAATACTTCGTTCAATCCTTCTTTACGATAGTCGAGTGTCATACCCTTAACATAAGGGACTGATAATTTATCTATAACAATTTGAAGTTCACCGAAGTCTACGAGAATATCTTCAGACTCGTTAATGTCCATGCAAGAATCAAAAATATATTCAAAGCCAGCACAACCACCACCAGTGATACCAAGTCTAATAAAGTTGAATCCTTCTCGACTTTTTTTCTCAAGTAACTTAGTGATTGCCTCATCGGTGATTTCGATTAACTCCATCCAAGTATTTATATTAAGATGACAGATATTTAGGACGAATCATTTCTGTAGGGATGTGTATGTCTTGGTCTGCTGGAACATAGAGGTGATTAATTTCACAACGATTGCAAGTATCGATTGCATCGTAAATGGTTTCCACAAGACTCTCTCCCCCTAGATTAAACGAAGTGTTAAAGATAATAGGGACACCAGTCACATCGTTGAATGCAGAAATCAAATCATAATAATTCTTGTTCTGTTCTCTTGTGACTGTCTGAATACGACAGGTGCCATCGGAATGCACTAGTGACGGAATGTCTTCGTATGCTTTTTGTTTTGCTTGAATAGCAAAAGACATCCATGGGGATTCTTTGAGTTGCAACATTTCAAAATACTCGTGTGCATACTCAGCCATGACACTTCCTGCAAAAGGACGATAGTGTTCTCTCTTCTTGACATTATTCACAATCTGTTTTGCTTGTGCATGTCGTGGGTCAAAAAGAATACTACGATTACCTAATGCTCTTGGCCCCCATTCGGATTCGTTTTGATAGATGGCAACGATTTGTTTTTTAGAAATAAGTAAATCGATACACTCGTCTAAGTCTCGAACTATGTTTGTTATCATTGCTCCCATTATGAATTCTCCAATTTAGTGTGTAGACAAGCACCTAATGCAGTTCCCCCATCGGAAGGAACAGGGTCAACAAAGAATTCAAAGTCAGGGAATCTTTGTAGATACTTGTAGTTGTTAGTGCAGTTCAATGAATACCCACCACTCAAAACGATTTTCTTGAGGTCAGGATTTCTTTCAATTGCATTTTCTATGATACGACACGAATACTCGAATGCTTTTAACTCTAAGTCTTGTGCAAGGTCAAAACTGGTAATGTTCTCACTGACTCGTCTAGAATAAGATGCCATACCCATGACTTTACCTGCAGCTCGTCCTCTTGAGTCACATCCCAACTCTTGACTGAGTTGAGAAAACCTCATACCCATGGAAGGTTCAGTGTTGAACAGATAGTCGACTCCTTCGATTTGAGTCTCCAGTTTCTTCCCAGTCCAAAACATATCGTGAGGTAAGTTCGGAAAGTATGCACCTGCATCTAAGACATACCTTGAGTTGGACAGTCGTTGCCATTGTTTCTTAGGTTGTTGAGCTGGTGTGCAACGATATATCGTCTCCATTTCCTGATAGGCAGGGTATTCTTCGTGGAAGAAGTTGGAACCACCCCCATCCCATACAATACTGATAACCTCTTCGTCTCTCCATGGAGACAGTGCATGAGAACAATAGGAATGATACAAATGATGATGTTCGTGAATCAGTGTGTAAGGAAGATTGTCCAGTTGGTCTTCACAAATGATTTGAGCAATGTTATGGTCGATGTCGTATTGAGGGTCAGTGAAAACCAAACCAAAATCAAACTTCTCGTCCATCTTGATAAGATTCTCACGAGTCAACATATGGTCACCACAAAACTCCATGAGGTTGTCTCCTAATGTTCTGTCGTAACATCGGTCTGCAAGTTTTTCACCATCGATATCCCAACCTCGTCTGTCAAAGGTAGCAAATGCTACATGGTCAGGTAAGTCTGTGACTTTTCTTGGAATAGACATATAGTGAGGGTCTCGTGGTTCAGGTGCCCAATGTTTGTAACTTCCTTCGTAGTGTTCGTTACTGACATTGCGTCTAAACCGAGGTTCATCACAAATGAAATCTATTTTGTCGTCTGTAATTTGTGCTATCGAAGCATCGTGTGAAATATTAATTCCCAGTATTTTCATGTTCTTTTCCATAATGTTCAAATAAAGTCTGAGGTGACACTATTTTTTTTTCCAATAAGTCATACAAGACATCCTTGTGACCTTTTTCAACTCCATCGTATCGTCCCCACATGTAGGAACCCCCTGCACATACCGATATGAAGATGAGGTGTATTAAATATAAATCCATATTATCCCCTTGTATTGTTTATATAGGACTCTAATTCGTCCTCTTCTTCTTGAGTTGCCATAGGACGATTCTTGTGAGTGGATGATTGTCGTATACGAGACACGAGGTTGTCCAGTAATCCATTGTCTAGAAGATAGACGCGGACAAGAAAATACAGAATAAACCCTGTCACGACCCAAAATAATACCACATAAAATAATTTAAAAACTAAAAAAGGAAAAGTAAATAAAAATTCTAACATGCTAAACTCCTCGTCACGGAACACCCTACGACACCTGCGAACATTATTATATATACTCCCACGGCTAGGAGTATATACCCACTCCACCTACGAATTTTATTCATACCAAATTCTCCACAATATTGCGTAATAAAAATAATAAACCTGCACCATTCACCATGATTAATGCTCGGTCTTTCCATAAAACACTCACCCATAACCATAAGGATATACCCATGCTACTTAAATATAAATCCCACATGATGTATTCTTCTATACCCCTCATAGACATTGCAATGAGAACGAAGACGGATGCAACCCATTTAAGATACCAATCTAAAGTATATTTCGGAGTTGCACTCTTAAAGATTCTTTTCGAGTGTAGAAGTTCTTCTTGATTATATTCAGGAGACATATATTATCCCCCGCACCATGCATAACATAGTTATGTATATAAAATTAAATCCTAACACCATTTTCATCCACCTCAATGTCTATCCAACCAAATAACCAACTTACTCTATAATAATATCTTATCATGTAATGTTCCTCGTTCCATCCACATCCATAGGGTCTAAGTATAAAGGAGTCTCATCAGACCAATCCATACACATAACCACACAACCAGTGAGAATATACTTAACCAATATCAGGAATAGGGTTAGGACGACCATAGAGACGATGTAAGGGTTTTTCTTACAATAGGTATACACTTTATTCATTATCTTCTTCCTGTCCATTCTAGCCACCATCTAAACCATCTACGACCTTCACCATAGGATGCTGATTTAAGTCGATTATATATTGTATGTTTTCTCTGCATTGTCCACACTCAGTCCCACACTGAGATAAGTATTCAGGGTTGTCTCTGACCATCGTCTCTGTTATATTGTTACAGATGCATATAATCATGTCTCTGCCCTAAGGGACTCTGTTTTACCCCAAAAAAATTTTTATTCCATTTCTCATGATATTTGATTGCATTCCTCAGTGTATTCACATTTTCATTAAAGCCGTTAGACCCATATCCAATATTACAGTGTTGACAAATATATTCACGAGGTTCACCAGTATCATGGTCATGGTCTAATACCCAAACATTATTCTTTTGCCATCCGTTATGGTCACCGCGTAGTTCAATCTCATTTCTTTTGCATATGGGACACACATGGTTTACAGGACATTTTCCTGCTTTACTTTTTGCAATGCGAGTTTGTCTATTTAACTCTCTCTTACATTCACAGCATTCATTGCGTCTATTCTCTTTAGCGTGCAAGAAGTCCACTTTTTTACCACTTCTTAAAGCATACTCATGAATATGTTTCTCTTCTCCACATATAGAACAAACCTTAGTATCAAGTCTCTCAATTTCACCATATACATTTCTTACTTCCATGGTATCAGTATATCATAGTGTATAAAATCCTACTAGAGTTTTTTTACTCCAAAAAAATTTTTACAGGGAACTCTTTGAAAACACATAGGGTAGGGCAAGACCCCACCTCTCAACTTTTCTAGGAGTCCCATAACACTGTTTCTAAGAGCTCCTCTGAGACACTCTACGGACTTCTATGACATGTCCCCTGTCTTCCCACTCACGAGCAACTCTGAGACCCTCTGAGAGTCTTACAGGGCCGCTCCTTTGAATTAGGTCACGAGTTCCATTCAGATTAATCACATTCTTATCAATACTGTATATTTCTACAGTAGTTTCAGAGTTTATCTTCGGTATTGCGCTCAT
>Ga0181568_10003201_pt1 | contig 14813 bp, 14 predicted proteins | sample 101ome_20_FD_133758 | JGI IMG/M metagenome (GOLD analysis project Ga0181568, IMG submission 133758) | Coastal salt marsh microbial communities from the Groves Creek Marsh, Skidaway Island, Georgia - 101404AT metaG (megahit assembly) | ecosystem: Environmental > Aquatic > Marine > Intertidal... | reverse complement strand
CATTTTGTCGAAATTATCATTCATCGGCATGCGCCAGACTTTTTCGCCCTCGGCATTACCGATTTCGGTCAGTTGCTCGGCCAATGTGTCATCGCTGGCAAACATGCCTGCATAATCTTGTCCCAGCGCAATCATTATCGCGCCCGTCAGCGTCGCCAGGTCAATCATGAATTTCGGCTTGAAACGCTTTTGCGTATACCAAAGCGCATCAGCCAAAACGAGACGGCCTTCAGCATCTGTGTTGAGCACTTCAATGGTTTGGCCCGACATGGAAGTGACGATATCGCCGGGGCGCTGTGCGTTTCCGTCCGGCATATTTTCCACCAGCCCAATGACGCCAACCGCATTAACCTTGGCCTTGCGTGCGGCCAAAGAATGCATCAGGCCGGTCACCGCTGCCGCGCCGCCCATATCGCCCTTCATATCTTCCATACCGCCGGCAGGCTTAATGGAAATGCCGCCCGTATCAAAGCACACGCCCTTACCGATAAAGGCGACCGGTTGTTTGGATTTGGCCGCCCCGTTCCATTGCATCACAACCATTTGACTGGGTTGCACACTGCCCTGCCCGACGCCCAACAAAGAGCCCATGCCGAGTTTTTTCATCTGTGCTTCGCTCAGCACTTCGACCTTCACACCCAATTTGGTCAGCGCTTTGGTGCGTTTGGCAAATTCCGGCGGGGTCAAAATATTTGACGGCTCATTGACCAAATTGCGCGCGACAATTGTGCCGTCGGCAATCGCCTTCAATTCAGCGAAAGCTTTCTTGGCCGCAGTCGCCGCCTTTGTGGCAACGGTAAATTTCTTCGGGCCAGCGCTCGACTTGTTTTTCGTCTTATAAGTCTCGAATTTATAATCGCGCAAATAAGCACCGACAGCTGCGCGCGCGGCGATCTCGCCGTCCGCAACATTGCTGCCCAGCGGCTCGAGCAGAAAAGTCACATTGCCCCCGGCTTTCTCAACCGCCCCGAGTGCCGTGCCGCCCATTTTTTCGGCGTCAGCCGCGCCCAATTTTTTGCCGTCGCCAACGCCCAACACCACAATGCGGTCGAGGTCCGTTTTGGCCGGCGCTAGCAGCGCGAACATGGAGGCAGGTTTACCAGTGAATTTTTTGATTTTAATGGCCTTGCTGATGGCGCCGCCAATCTTCTTATCCAACTGCTTGCCCAATGTTCCGAGCTTACCGCCATCGGTTGCGGTGATGATGAGCGAACCCTTTTCGGGAAGTTTATCTGTGGTCAAGGCGATAGACAGGGGCATATTTTTCTCCGTGCAGCAAAAATTTGAAGGTTTATTGTCGGTCACATTATGGTGTAAAAACTCATGCGTCCATACCCGTTTTAGGGTAAGACGAGGTCTAAGCGCCGCACCTTCAGTGTATAAATAGGAAAGACATGAAAACGACTCGTATTTTATCTATGGCCTTGGCTCTGTTTCTCGCCGCTGCACCCGGTTCCGCACGCGATATTGAAGGCATTGCCGCCGTCGTTAATGATCAAGTGATTTCCTTGTATGATGTCGACCAGCGTGTTGATTTGTTTTTTGCCACTTCAGGCATTGAAAAATCACCGGAAATGACCGAGCGCATGCGCGACCAGGTTTTGCGTTCTCTGGTCGATGAAAAATTACAAATGCAAGAAGCCACGCGGGTTGAAATCCAAATCGAAGAAACTGAAATTGAAAAACGCATGGAATTGCTGGCCAAGCAAGACAACCGCACTTTGGACGGCATTAAGGAATTTCTCGAAAGCAAATCCATTGAAGAAAATACGCTAAAAGCGCAAATCCGCGCGGAACTGGCTTGGAATCAATTTGTGCGCCGCAATTTCGGTGGGCGCATTAAAGTCGGCGACCCGGAAATTGAAGAGCAATATGAAAAGGCCGTAAAAGCCGTCAATCAGACACGCTATCTGGTCAGTGAGATATTGCTCAATCTAGATAATTTCTCCACTGAAGAACAAGTGCGCCAATTATCGGGTGAGATTGTCAGACAATTGCAGTCGGGCACTTCCTTTCCCGCTGTAGCACGGCAATTCTCAATTGCGCCAACGGCAGGCCAAGGCGGCCAGCTCGGATGGATTTCAGCCGACCAGCTAAACCCACGCCTGTCACAAGTCCTTCGACAAATGCAAGTCGGGCAAATTTCTTCACCCATTCCGACGACAGGCGGTGTCTATATTCTCGCTCTGGCCGACAAGCGTGCCGGCGGCAATGACCCATCCAAGAACCAATTCGATGTCCTGACGGTGGCCTTTCCCGATTCTGTGAAGCGTCAGCGCATTGATGAATATGTATCCGATTTCAAAACTTGTCGTCGCGCACAAGATAAAGCCAAAAAGCTGAAAGCAAGTGTCAAACGTAGCGGGTTGAAACAACTCCGCACCCTCCCCGGTGCCGTTGCCCTTGCTGTCGTTAATCTGGAAGCCGGCGAAGTTGCGCCGCCAAGTCAGCAAAATAATGTTACCAATGTTTATATTGTCTGCGACCGCAAAGATGATTTGGGCATTGAGATTTCCCGCGACCAAATCGCCGACAATATTTTCTCGCAACGCATATCCGTTATGGCGCGACGACATTTGCGCGACCTGCGCCGCGACGCAGTGGTCGAATATCGTTAGATGAGTCAACTCCATGCATGATGACGGCCTGCCACCGCTACGCGATGTCATCAACCGCCACGGCTTGCGCGCCGATAAAAAATTCGGGCAAAATTTTATTCTCGACCTCAATGTCACGCGGCGCATTGCGCGACATGCCGGTGATTTAACCGATTGTGATGTCGTCGAAATTGGCCCCGGCCCCGGCGGTCTGACACGCGGCCTTTTGATGGAAGGCGCGCGCAAAATTCATGTGATTGAAGCCGACAGTCGGTTTATTCCCGCCCTGCAAGAGATTGCTGAGACCTATCCCGACAAGATCAATATTATTGAGGGCGATGCGCTGGCAATCAAACCTCAAGAGCTCAGCGAAGGCCCCTACCGTATTGTTTCCAACCTACCTTATAATATCGGCTCGGCGCTGCTAACAAATTGGCTTGATGATGGCTGGCAGAACGGTGCGTGGCAGCCACAATTTTTATCAATGACATTGATGTTTCAAAAGGAAGTGGCGCAGCGCATCACCGCGCAGGCCAATGATAAGCATTATGGCCGCCTCGCCGTTTTGGCCAATTGGTTGTGTCATACCGAACTGGCTTTTGAGGTTGACCGGCAGGTTTTTGTGCCATCGCCCAAGGTTACTTCGGCTATAGTACATATTGAGCCGCGCAATCGCCCAATGGCAGAAGCGCAGCCGGACATATTGGCAAATTTGACCGCGGCCGCTTTTGGCCAAAGGCGGAAAATGTTGCGCGCCAGCCTGAAACAGATATGCTCTGACCCAATGGCGCTTTTGGCCGAAGCGGGGATTGACGAAACCGCCCGCGCTGAAGTGCTGACGATTGACGATTTTTGCAAGCTGGCACGGCTGCTGCCGAGCTACTGATTAGGGGGAATTATGAAAAGCCAAGCAATTACGGAATATGGTGCCGCGCTGGAGCCGGTTGAAAGCGAAACACCGCAGCCGAGCGGCAGCGAAGTGCTAGTCGAAATCAGCCATTGCGGCGTTTGTCACTCTGACGTGCATTTTCATGACGGTCATTTTGATATGGGCGGCGGCAATAAGCTTGATGTGCGCGGCGCGCGCCAAACCCCTTTCACCTTAGGACATGAGATTGAAGGCACTGTCATCGCCATTGGCGATGAAGTGAAGGACGTAAAAATCGGTGACCGCCGCGTCGTCTATCCGTGGATTGGCTGCGGCGATTGCAATGATTGCAATAATGGCCGCGAGAACTTGTGCAATGGTCGCGCGCTGGGCGTTAATCTCCCGGGCGGTTTTTCGACCCATTGTTTGGTGCCGCATGAGCGCTATTGCCTCGATGCGGGTGACATTGCACCGGGTCTGGCCAGCACTTATATGTGCTCGGGCATCACTGCCTATTCAGCATTGAAATATCTCAATACGGGTGACAAGGGTGAACCGGCTTTGATTGTCGGGCTTGGCGGTGTCGGCATGATGGCACTGCAATTCGCGCTGAAAATGTTCGACGAAGCGCCGATTGTCGCCGACCTTGACGACAATAAGCTGCAAGCCGCAATGGGGGCCGGTGCCAAAGCCGCTTACAATCCGAAAACCGAAGGCGATTTGCAAAAGCTGATTGATGACACGAATGGCGGTGTCGCCGGTGCGGCTGACTTCGTCGGCGCTGAAGGCTCTTTGCAATTTGCCACCGGCGCATTGCGTCGCGGTGGTGAGGTTAAAATTGTCGGCCTGTTCGGCGGCGCTTTCAGCCAACCGATTCCTATGTTCCCGTTCCGCGCCATGTCCATTGGCGGTTCCATGACCGGCACATTGGAAGACACGATTGAAATGCTGGAAATTGTCAAAGCCGGTAAAATCAATCCCATTCCGGTCGAAACGCGCACCATGTCGGAAGCCAGCCGCACGCTCGATGATTTGCGCGAAGGCAATATCATCGGACGCGTCGTTCTCGAGAATTAGAGAATATGGCGCTACAGCGCCTCGCGCAGGGTTTTAACAAAATCTGACAGGCCGGTTTGGCGACCGCGCTTCAGCCGCTCTGACGTCAAAATGGCTTGCACTTGTGCCAAGCTGGCGGCCGCGTCTTCATTGACGATAATATAGTCATATTCAGGGTAATGGCTGATCTCATCAGATGCTTGCGCCATGCGCGAGGCAACCACATCAGCGCTGTCTTGCGCCCGACTGTTCAGGCGTTTTTCAAGCTCAGCCGCCGTCGGTGGCAAAATGAAGATTTTGACCAAATCATCGGCGGCGGCTTCTTGCAATTGCTGCGTGCCCTGCCAGTCAATATCGAACAATACATCACGGCCTGCCGCCAGCGCAGTTTCAACCGGCGCGCGCGGCGTGCCGTAATAATTATCGAACACTTTGGCGTGCTCAAGCAATTCCCCGCGATTCCGCATTTCACCAAAGGCCTGCGTATCGACAAAATGATAATCCTGCCCATCGGTCTCTCCGGGGCGCGGTTTACGCGTCGTTACGGAAACCGACATATTAATATTGCCGTCACTTTCCAAAAGCCCGCGCGCCAAAGTTGTTTTGCCCGCACCCGATGGTGAAGACAAAACCAACATTAAACCGCGTCGGTTAATGGCTGACGACATATGCAAACGCCTCTCGAATCAAAATCGCTGGGGACAATTATAGCCTATCTGCCGTTTTGTTTTTCGATTTGCCGCCAGCGCCGGACATTTTTATTGTGCGCGTCCAGCATTTCAGCGAAAGCATGGCCACCCGACCCGTCGGCCACGAAATAAAGCGCTTTGCTATCCGCCGGATTGAGCGCGGCGGCAATCGAGGCGCGCCCGGGATTGGCAATCGGTGTCGGCGGCAGGCCGTTAATGCGATAGGTATTATAGGGCGTTTTGCGGCGAATTTCGCTGCGCCGTATCGGTCGACCCAGCTTTCCTTGACCGCCGACAAGCCCGTAAATAATCGTCGGGTCGGATTGCAAGCGCATGCCCTTTCTCAAACGATTGACAAAAACCGCTGCAACCAACGGGCGCTCGGAAGCGACGCCGGTTTCGCGCTCAACAATCGAGGCCAAAATAAGCGCCTCGCGCTTGGTCTTAAATGGCAGATTTTTCTGCCGTTGCGGCCATAATTCATCGAGCGCAGTTTTTTGCGCCGCTTGCATTTTGGCAATCAGCGCCGCACGCTTCATGCCGCGCTCTACCTTATAGGTTTCGGGCAACAAGCTGCCCTCTTTCGGCAGTTTCACATCGCCCGCCAGCACCGTTTCATCTTGCAGCAGCTTGACGATTTGCATGCTGGTCAGCCCCTCAGCAATGGTAATGGGATGCAGCACGATGTCGCCTTTGGTGACGACGCGCAGCACGGCAGGCATATTGGCAGCGGCAGGAATATCATATTCCCCCGCCTTCAAATTGACGCTCTCGCCGCTGAGCCGCACATAGAGACGGAACAAAAAGCCGCTACGCAAAACACCCGCTTCGGCCAAATTACCGGCAATGGTACGCGAAGACGCCCCGCTTTGCAGCAAAACACGCGTGGTATCGCCATGCGGGCCGGGTAAATAAACCAGCCCCAAAATAACGGCAACAGCCAAACCGCCGCTGACTGCGGCAACAATAATAAGACCACGAAAATTTAAAATAAGCTGTTTCAGCCGTTCCAAACCGTGCTACTCAACGGCCTTAAAGACCAGCGAGGCATTGGTGCCTCCAAAACCGAAACTATTGGACAGCGCCGCTTTGACCTCGCGCTCTTGCGCTTTATGCGGCACCAGATTGATTTTTGAATCAACCGAAGGATTGTCGAGATTGAGCGTCGGCGGCACAATGCCGTCACGTATGGTGAGGATTGAGAAAATCGCTTCCACTGCACCGGCCGCACCGAGCAAATGACCGATGGCGGATTTGGTCGAGCTCATGGTCAGCCCGTCTGATGCGCCACCAAACAAGCGCTCGACAGCTTTCAATTCAATTTCATCGCCGAGCGGCGTTGATGTGCCATGCGCGTTGACATAGCCGATATCTTCAGGTGACAGGCCGCTGCGTTTCAACGCCGCTTGCATGGAGCGATACCCGCCCGAACCGTCTTCGGCAGGTGAGGTGATGTGAAACGCATCGCCCGACAGGCCATAGCCGACAACTTCGGCATAGATTTTTGCGCCGCGCGCTTTGGCGTGTTCATATTCTTCGAGAATGACGACACCCGCGCCTTCGCCCATCACAAAACCGTCGCGGTCTTTATCATAAGGCCGAGAGCCTTTTTCAGGGGTCTCATTAAAGCCGGTCGAAAGTGCCCGACAGGCCGCAAAACCGGCAATGCCGAGGCGGCAAATTGCTGACTCCGTGCCGCCGGCAACCATCACATCAGCATCATCGAGCATAATCAGCCGCGCCGCATCGCCAATGGCGTGGGCGCCTGTCGAACAGGCCGTAACTACCGCGTGATTGGGGCCTTTCAGCCCATGCTTGATGGATACCTGACCACCGGCCAGATTAATCAGCGCGCCCGGAATGAAAAACGGGCTGAGACGACGCGGCCCTCGATCACGCACGGTAAAGGCGCCATCTTCAATACCTTGCAAACCGCCAATACCGGCACCGATGAGCACACCTGCGCGATATTGCTGCTCTTCGCTTTCAGGCTTGTAACCGCTATCGGCCAGCGCCATATCGCTGGCCGCCATGGCATAAATGATAAAATCATCCATGCGCTTTTGTTCTTTCGGCTCAACATAGAGGTCTGGGTTGAAGCCGTTTTCCCCCTGCTCATCGGCGCGGTCAATATGACAGGCAATCTGACAGGGTAAATCGGACACGTCGAAACCGGTTATCGGCCCCGCACCGGATTGGCCGGAAAGCAGGTTTTGCCAGCTTTTTTCGGCGGTTTCGCCTAGCGGGTTAACCGAGCCAATGCCGGTAATAACGACGCGTCGCATGATTTATAAGCCTTAGCCGGCTTGTTCGATGAACTTTACGGCGTCGGCAACGGTCAAAATGGTTTCGGCAGCATCGTCAGGAATTTCGATGCCGAACTCTTCTTCAAAAGCCATAACCAGTTCAACCGTGTCAAGGCTATCGGCACCGAGATCATCAATAAAGCTGGCAGCTTCATTCACATCACCGGCATCAACGCCGAGGTTTTCAACAACGATTTTCTTTACGCGATCGGCAATATCACTCATGACAAGCTCCTTCAAAAATTTGGGCTGTTCCTCAAATTAGAACAGCAATTCCCCCTCTTTGGGACAAGTATCCTTTGACACTTGGGGTTTCCCTATCACCCTTTACACATTGTGTCTATAGCGTGAAAAGCAAGCGCTAAATCATCGCCATACCGCCATTTACATGCACGGTTTGGCCTGTGATATAGGCTGCCTCATCGCTGGCCAAAAACAGACACGCAGCAGCAATATCATCGCCACTGCCCAAACGACCGGCCGGAATAGCGGCGGTGAGCGCTTCTTTTTGCTCATCGGGCAAAACATCGGTCATTGGCGTAGCAATAAAGCCCGGGGCCACGCAGTTGACGGTAATGCCGCGACTGGCGACTTCCTGCGCCAGAGATTTCGACATGCCAATCATACCTGCTTTGGTGGCGGCATAATTGGCTTGGCCGGGATTGCCGGTCACGCCGACAACCGAGGTAATGCCGATAATGCGTCCATGACGGCGTTTCATCATGCCGCGAAGCGCGGCACGGATAAGACGAAAGCTTGAGGTCAGATTGACAGACAAGACCGCATCCCAATCTTCATCTTTCATACGCAGCGCCAGATTATCGCGCGTGATACCGGCATTATTGACCAGAATACCGAACCCGCCCATGGCTTCTTCAGCATTGGTGGCAAGCGCAGCGGCGCCTTCCTCAGACGACAAATCAGCGACCAAAACATGCGCGCCATCGCCCAATTCATCGGCCAATTCCTGCAACACGGCTTCGCGCGTACCGGCCAGCCCGACATTGGCACCGGCAGCGTGCAAGGTTTTGGCAATTTCGCGCCCGATACCGCCTGATGCACCGGTTACCAACGCATTCTTTCCGCTCAAATCAAACATGGCCTGTTCCTTTCGGTGATTAACCTAAAAATCCGTCTATATCTTCCGGCGTGTTAAGCGCTTTTGCCGCCAAACGGCCATCAATGCGCTTGGCCATGCCGGTCAGCACTTTGCCGCTGCCGACTTCCAATAATTTGGTAACGCCATTATCCGCCGCCCAAATCATCGACTCGCGCCAGCGCACCGAGCCGGTGACTTGTTGCACCAATAAATCGCGAATGGTGTCGCCATCGCTGACGGCTTGCGCCGTGACATTGGCAATCAGCGGCACGCAAGGCGCGTTAATCGTCGTCTCAGCCAAAGCAGCTTGCATTTCATCAGCCGCCGGTTGCATCAAGGCGCAATGGAAAGGCGCGCTGACCGGCAATTCCATCGCCCGTTTGGCTCCGCGCTCTTTGGCGAGATCGCAAGCGCGCGCGACCGCGGCTGCATGGCCTGAAATCACCACTTGCCCATTGGCATTATCATTGGCGGCGGCGCAAATTTCATCATCGCTTGCCGCTTCTTCGGCAATTTCAGCCACCGCTTCGAAATCCAACCCCAAAAGAGCGGCCATTGCACCGACACCGACCGGCACGGCGCGCTGCATGGCCTGACCGCGCAGCTTCAACAGCCGTGCCGTATCTTCAAGCTGCAAAGCACCGGCTGCCGTCAGCGCGGTATATTCACCCAGACTGTGACCGGCAACATGCGATGCCGCATTGGCCAAATCCAGTCCACGCGCTTCCAGCACACGCAAGGCGGCAATCGACACGGCCATCAGCGCCGGTTGCGCGTTTTCTGTCAGCGTCAATTCATCTTCCGGCCCGTTCCACATTAAATCAGAAAGTTTTTGGCCAAGCGCGTCATCAACGGCGGCAAAGACCGCGCGCGCCTCAGGATAGGCTTCGGCCAAAGCGCGTCCCATGCCGACAGCCTGACTGCCCTGCCCCGGAAAAACAAATGCTTGCGTCATGATTGACCCCCTCTCATCTGCCGGTTGTTTTAGAGCGCGAAAACCCTCTTGCCAAGCCCTGCTGTCCATAGTATCACCCGCTTTATTGAATTCGGCTGGAGGCTGAAAGGATAAAGGGTTCGATGGTCGAGCCTTTAAGGATGGTCCGGTATCCCTTGTCTCCGCTCTCGCGTGTCTGTGAGCCTCTCCCTTTCGGTAGATAGCTCGCAAGAGGCTCGGCGCCGAAAACCAAAGGAGAGAGGCTATGGCTCTTTATGAGCATGTGTTTATAGCTCGTCAGGATATTTCAGCCCAACAGGTCGAAGGCCTTGTTGATTTGGCGCAAGCCGTGCTGGAAGAAAATGGCGGTAAAATTACCAAAAACGAATATTGGGGGCTGAAATCTTTGGCCTATCGCGTGAAGAAGAACCGCAAAGGTCACTATACGCTGCTCAATATTGAAGCTGACCATGCGGCGGTTGCTGAACTGGAACGCCGCATCAGCCTGAATGATGACATTATCCGCCATATGACGTTGCGGGTCGACGAGCATGAAGCTGACGAGTCCATTCAAATGCGTAACAAAAATCGTGATGAGCGCCGCAGCGCGCGCCGCGAAGAAGGAAATTATGAAAGAGATGCATCATGAGCCAAGGTCGTCGTCCATTCGGCCGTCGCCGCAAGTCCTGCCCGTTTTCGGGTACCAATGCACCTGTCATTGACTATAAGGATACGCGACTGCTGCAACGTTACGTTTCAGAACGCGGCAAAATCGTGCCGCGCCGCATTACTGCCGTTTCGGCCAAAAAACAACGCGAACTGGCTCGAGCCATCAAGCGTTCTCGTTTTCTTGCGCTGATGCCCTATACGGTGGACCAGTAAGCCCTTTCGGGTGCGGCGCATGGCCAATACCCAATTATTGCGAATAGTATTTGCGGCGATCGGCAGTTTTGTGCTGTTCGCCGCACTTATTTTTATGCCTTTCGCACCTTTGCCGATTGCTGCCATTGGTCTGTCATTCGGCATGGGGCAAGCAGTCATCGCTGCCGTGCTGACGGCAATCATGACCGCGATTATTTTATCGCCACCACTGGCCATTGTTTTTGCCATCACCTTTTTGGCACCGACGGTATTGCTGGTGCGCCAAGCCTTGCTGTCGCGCCAAGATGCTGACGGGCGCTTTATCTTTTTCCCGCTGCAACAACTAATTTTGCTGACTTTGGGTGTGACGGCGCTGGGCACGACACTTTTGTTCTTCATCAGCGGCGGTGCGGCCGGTCTGCCGCAATCTTTCGCCAATGCGATTGAGCAAGCGCCGGAAGTACGCCAAGCGCTGGTGCAGGTTTATGGCATTTCCAGCTCCGAAGAGATGCTGTGGATTGCCAATGCCATGCTGGTCTCGGCATTTGCCAGCTGGCCGCTCTTGCTGCTCGGCAATATGCAATTGGCGCAAGCCTTGCTGGTTCGGGTGAAGCGTAATTTGCGCCCGCAAGAAAATTATGACCGCTTGCAACTGCCAATCTGGCTGGTGGCGCCGCTCGCCGTATTTATGGCAGGCGCGGCCTTGCTGACCGGTTGGCCAGCAACCATGAGTGCCGCCTTGGCGGCCATTTTATTGGCTGCATATTTTTTATTGGGTTTAGCGATTATTCATGCTATTTCCCGCCACTGGAATGGGCGCGGCTTTCTGCTCGCTGTGCTTTATTTCCTGATTTTCGTGATGGCTTGGGTGATTATCCCCGTCAGCCTAATGGGATTGTTGGACACACGCTTTGATTTTCGCAAGCTGAACCGACGCCCTGACAAGCCATCTGACGCAGAAGGGGACGAGGAGTAAGAACATGCAAATTGTATTGCTGGAACGCATTGCAAAGCTTGGTCAAATGGGTGACGTCGTAAATGTAAAAGACGGCTATGCCCGCAATTATTTACTACCGCAAGGCAAGGCTTTGCGCGCCAATAAAGCCAATCTTGAGCGCTTTGAACAAGACCGCGCGCAATTGGAAGCACGCAATCTTGATCGTAAGAAAGACGCTGAAGCAGTTGACGGCAAATTGAACGGCGAGAGCTTCGTCGTTATTCGCCAATCGGGCGACACCGGCCAGCTTTATGGCTCAGTCACGACGCGCGATATTGCCGAATTGCTGTCAGAAAACGGCTTTGACACGGCGCGCAATCAGATTGTGCTGGCGCAGCCGATAAAAATTCTCGGCCTGCACGAAGTCAGCGTTATCTTGCATCCGGAAGTAACATCAACCGTTATCGTCAATGTGGCGCGGACGCAAGATGAAGCGGAACGTCAAGCCGCAGGTGAAGATGTGACGGCTGAACAAGCCGATGAAGAAGACACCATCGCCGTTGAGGAAGTTTTCGACGAGGGCGTTGAAGTCAATCTCGAAGAAGACGCTGCCGAGGCAGAAGCCGAGGAAGCGACCATCGAAGAAGAAACAGCCTCAGAGGAAGAGGCTGAAGAAGCGGCTGCAGAAACTGAAGAAGAAGCGACTGCGGCAGATGACGCTGAAGAGTCAAGTGACAATGAGGAAGAGTCAGAAGATTAAATCTGACTTTTCCCCGTTACTAACAGGCCCCGCCGAAATTATTTTCGCGGGGTCTGTTTTTTTGGGTCGCCAGCATGCGCCAGCTTGGTTAGTGTCTTTTCCATGTCAGACACACCCGTCACTCCCTTAAACCCTGCCAGCGAGCCGCAAACCCCTGATTTTCGGCAGTTGCCGCATAATATTGAGGCTGAACAAGGATTGCTCGGCGCGTTGCTCATCAATAATGACGCGCTCGATCAAGTGGCTGATTTTCTTAAACCCGCTTATTTTCACGACCCTGTGCATCAACGGATTTTCGAGGCCATTAGCAAGCTTATCGGCAATGGCAATCTCGCCTCACCGGTGACGTTGAAAACCTATTTGGAAATGGACGAGGGGCTCGTCGCTCTGGGCGGTGTCGGTTACTTGGCACGATTGGCCAGCAATGCCACCACCATTGCCAATGCCAAACAATATGGCCAAACCATTTACGATCTCGCCATTCGCCGCCAGCTCATCGTTGTCGGCCAAGAAATGATTGGTGATGCGTTTGATGCCGATATTGACGAAAAGCCCAATGACCAAATCGATAAGGCCGAGCAAGCGCTCTATAATATTGCTGAAAAAGGCACGCATAATTCGGGCTTTATGACCTTTGATGCCTCGCTGACCGGCGCCATTGAGATGGCTGAAAAAGCCTATCAGCGCGACGGCAATTTATCGGGTGTCTCAACCGGCTTTAAGGGCTTGGACAACATTACCGGTGGCTTGCAAGAAAGCGATTTGGTCATTCTCGCCGGTCGTCCCGCTATGGGTAAGACGGCGCTGGCCACAAATATCGCGTTTAATATCGCGCATGATTATATGAAGGCACGCCAAAGCGGCAATGTTGAGACGCGGCCCGACGGCTCGGTTGAAGTGAAAGATGGCGGCGTGGTCGGGTTTTTCTCGCTGGAAATGGCGGCCGAGCAATTGGCCACGCGGATGCTGGCCGAGCGTGCCGGTGTCTCCTCGTCAAATATCCGCAAAGGCGACATTCACGAAGATGAATATGGCCGATTGGTCAATGCGGCCCGTGAATTGCAAGAAGCACCGCTTTTCATTGACCATACAGGCGCGATTCCGATTGCAACGCTGGCAGCGCGTGCACGTCGTTTGAAACGTCAGCACGGTCTGGGCTTGATTGTGGTCGACTATTTGCAACTGGTGCGCGCGCCGGGTGGACGGGACGGACGGGTGCAGGAAGTCAGCGAGATTACGCAAGGGCTGAAAGCGCTTGCCAAAGAACTTGATGTGCCGGTTTTGGCGCTGGCGCAGCTATCGCGTCAGGTCGAACAGCGCGACGATAAACGGCCACAGCTCTCCGATTTGCGTGAATCCGGCTCGATTGAACAAGACGCCGATATTGTCATGTTCGTATATCGTGAACCTTATTATTTGGAGCGCGAAAAGCCGCAAGAAGGCACGGAAGAATTCTTCGCTTGGCAAGAACGCATGAGCGCCGTTGACGGCACGGCAGAAGTGATTATCGGCAAGAACCGCCATGGCCCGACCGGCGCTGCAAAAATGGCCTTTGAAGACCGCTTCACTCGCTTCACCGATTTGCAAGAAGATCATCGCTTGCCGGAGCGCATGGACTGATATGGGGGCGTCCGACCAGGCCGAGTTGACGATTGATTTGGCGGCTCTGGCGGCTAATTACAAAACCATGCAAAAAAATGCAGGACAGGCAGCGACCAGCGCCGTTGTCAAGGCCGATGGCTATGGCCTCGGCATGGCGCAGATTGCCCCTGCCTTGTTTGACGCCGGTTGCACCACATTTTGGGTCGCGCAATTAAATGAAGGCATCAGCCTGCGTGGGCTCTTGCCCGATGCGGTGATTTACGTGCTAAACGGGGTGCCAAGCGGCACGGCGGCGCAATTTGAGGCGCATGATTTGCGCCCCTGCCTCATCACTTTGGCGCAAGTGGAAGAATGGCAAAGCCATTGCCAAGCCAGTAAACCGCTACCGGCTGCCCTATTCGTTGACAGCGGCTTTAACCGCCTCGGCTTTGGCGAGATTGAAATTGCCGAACTCATGGCGCAACCAAATATTTTTGAAGGTTGGGAGCTGTGCCTGATTGCCAGCCATTTGGCCTGTGCCGATGACCCGACCCATCCGATGAATGGCGCACAGCTGGAGCGTTTTCGAAACGCATTGGCGGTATTACCGAAAGCTCCCGCCTCATTGGCCAATTCCGGCGGCATTATGTTGGGGGCTGATTATCATTTCGACATGGTGCGCACCGGCACCATGCTCTATGGCTGCTCGGCCACGGCCAAAGAAGAAGACGCGCTGACCCCGATTGCATACTTACGCGCGCCCTTATTGCAAATACGTCAGCTTTCAGCCGGCGACAGCATCGGCTATGGCGCAACCTTTACCGCATCAGGAGAAATGACCATTGGTATTGCCAGCCTCGGCTATGGCGACGGTCTGTCGCGCCATTTCGGCAATCAAAGCCCGTCGCCCATTCGTTTCACTATTGACGCGCAGCCAGTGTCGCTGCTCGGTCGCATTTCCATGGACAGCCTCGCCATTGACCTGACAAATCTGCCGAAAATGCCGTCTGTCGGCGATATGGTCGAGATTTTCGGCCATGACAATCCGATTGATCGATTGGCGCAACAAGGCAACACAATATCTTATGAGCTTCTCACATCGCTCGGCAGCCGCTATAACCGCAT
>Ga0181568_10003194_pt1 | contig 14826 bp, 9 predicted proteins | sample 101ome_20_FD_133758 | JGI IMG/M metagenome (GOLD analysis project Ga0181568, IMG submission 133758) | Coastal salt marsh microbial communities from the Groves Creek Marsh, Skidaway Island, Georgia - 101404AT metaG (megahit assembly) | ecosystem: Environmental > Aquatic > Marine > Intertidal zone... | reverse complement strand
TTCACGTCCTGATAAGTCGCTTCCTGATCCACACGAAGATAGACCTGCAATTTGTCACCACCAGGTTGAGCACGTTTTTCCTCAATAATTTCCGTCATCCTTGAGGGGTCACCAACACTGCCAATGGGGCGGTCCATGTGATATAGATTGCCCTGACTATCGATGGTAAACTCTGTACGGACCGAGTCCTTTTCCGCTTTGACGGAATCCTCGGCTACAGGGACAAGAATCTCAGGGCGACCAGCTTGGATCATACGGCCAGCAATCAGGAAAAAGATGATGAGCAAAAAGATAACATCAATCATCGGAGTCAAATCCGGATCGTCACTTCCGCCGACATCAGCTTTCTTGATTTTTGATTTCGCCATGATTCTCTTAGGTTACGGTGGATTCCACCGTGGTTCTAATTAATAACCTTCTTCGTAGCTGCGGCGAATTGCCTGGCAAAGTACAAAGTGGAACTTACCGACAATTTCATCAACCTGGGCGACGATCTTTCCATAGGTGTTTTTGAAAATAAAGTAGGAGAAAAGGGAAGGAATTGCAACTACCAGACCGTATTTTGTTGTCAAAAGAGCAACTTGGATCTGCCCAGCCATGGCGGTCGCATCATCCATACTCTCCTTCATGGTAGCAAATGCTCCAACCATACCCACAACCGTTCCAAGCAGTCCCATCATGGGGGAAAGTGAACCCACAACATTGAGGTAATTGACCCAGACAAAAGGAGCGGCGAGCTCACTGGTAGAAGCCTCAGCCATTGCTTTTTCAATGGATTCGGGATCCACTTCATCACTTTCAGATAAGCGATCCAGTCCTGCTTTAATGATGTTGGTCAGCGGGGCAGGATTGGCTTCACAAAGAGCGGATGCACTTTCAAAATCCATTTCCTCAACCATAGGCATGAGTTGCTCAACAATCTCAGTCTTCAGGAAGGGACCTTTACGAATTTTGATGATGTTGTAGATCGTCAGAGCCACGAAACAGACAAAGAAGAGCCCAAGGGGAATCAACCAGACCCCACCATCCTTGAATTCATCCATAAGGGTTTGTTTTTCAGCTGCCTGGAGAGAGGCCTGAAGAAATAAAAAGCTAAGGGGAACGAACGCCTGAAGAAGTTTTTTCATGCTGTGTGTTTTGAATGTGAAGGGGCGGGATTATGAGTTGGGGGTGGGGAGAATCAATCTTTAATCTAAAGAAGAGAATAAGGGCTGTGTGAATCCTGAACAATCAGGATGGGGGAGGGTCAATTACCTACGATATCCGGGAAGTCAATTTCGAATTGTCGGGTCTTGGGGTGTTTGGGATAAAAGACCTTAAGTTCCTGGTACACGTTTTTGGCGGTGTCGACCAAACCCTTTTTCGCATAACATTGAGCGGATAAGGCAAGGATTTCAGGAACCCATTCATAGCCGATGCGGGAATAGACAACGGCTTCACTGATGCGATCCAAAGCCATATCCAGCTTATCCAGCGGGTCACGGTACGCAAGGATGGCTTCCACTAACCGCCAAAGGGAATAGTATTTGGTATCCCGAGGAGGCTCTGTCTTTCCAGCAGCTTTGTAGGTGTCCAGAAATTTATCCAGCGAGAGCTGAGAGGCACCAAACTGAGGAGGTGTACTACTGGCCCGACAAAAGGCACTCCAAAGACAGGCCTCGCGGTAAAAAGGAGACTCGGTGAGAGGGAAAAACTGCTCATAGATTTCCAAGGCTTTGGTAAAGTTGCCTCCAGAACGAAAATTTTCCGCAACTTTGAAGAAGGCTGCCACGGATTCTTCATCTTCCTTATCAAATGGAATTAAGTTCAGGAGATAATTTGCACGTGCACTATCCTTGGGATTCCCTGTCCTGGCAAGAAGTGCAACGGTTGTGAGTGCCTTACGGATGAACTCTTTATTATCCAGTTCATACAACGGAAGCATGTAAATAATCGCAAAGGCTTCATGCATGAAGTTGACCTGATAATTCTCCGGGACATTATCCGATTGAGCTCCTTCAAGTAGGGCACCCAGCAAATACTCAACATCATCCTGAAACGTGGAAATTCGTGTACGATCAAAATATTTGGGAATGGGGGCTAGCTTAATCAGCGGATATACGATGGGCCTCAGTTGATGGAGTCCACGGATGTAATCTCCCTGAAAGATCAAGCTTTTGGCCAAATGCATGGCATCATTGTCAACCGCATGTGTGATATTCAAACTCCGAAATCGATTAAGCTCCTGCTCAAAGCCACCATGCCTCCGGGTAAATACATTGAGGGAGCCCTTATGATTCACTTCGATTAACCTCTGGGCGGAACTGATTCTCAACATCTCGGTCGGTGAGGTGGGATCATTGAGCCTTCTTCGAATCTCTGGCTCGTATTTTGCCTCTTTCTCAAGGAGGCTTTTGATAAACTGATCCCCTTGAGCCGAACTCCGCATTTTGATTAAGTACCTTATTCCTTTCTGGGGCTGCTGAAGAGCGTTGAGTGTAAAAAGAGGCCGTTCTTCCAAAATTTCTGGTGGGGGAAACCTTGCTGTAAAATTAGCCGCATTCATTAAGGGCTTTGGATCGGTTCGAACGTAAAAGAGTCGATGCCCAGGTGCAGCATGATTGGCCAAACTTTTGTACCATTGTTCGCCAGCAAGATAGCCATTCTTGACTTGTGCGTAAAACTCCTCGGTTTCCGCCCCAAGGGAGATCGGAGCAGGAATAAATCCTTCGGCTAATAAGGCAATGTATTGCTTAATGATTTGACGCCGGACAATGACAGTTTTGTGAATCACTCCCTCCGTCGAAGGTTTGGAATTCTTATTAATCAGGATTCTGCCCTTTAATTTAAAATGATCACGACTGGCGTAATGAATCTCCTCTGGAGTATCAGGCCGGGGAGTGATCCTCACAGGCAAATTATCCTGAATGGATTCATTGGCCATCACCTCAAACCCTTCAAAGGGGAAGAATTTATAGGGAAAATCCGGATTAGGCTTATGGATCAGCATAGGAAAGCGATCTGCCCCCTTAACGTTAAATAGGTAAGATTCCCCGACATTCAATGTGACGGCTGGGTTTGCCTGGCCGGAATATCCATTCCCATGAAAGCGATATCCAATGTTTGGATTTGCCTCAATATTGAACTCCTTGGCTAATCGATATCGGATGGCTCCATTTTGGTCGACCCCCATAATAATGCGACCTCGGTCAAGATCTTCAACCCATCCTTCAATGATGACTTTGTCTCTGCCACTCAATGTCGCTGGAACTCCCAACGATCCGTAGCGCTGGAGGTAATAGTTCGGGCCCTGTGGGGGAGGCAAGGGCTCTTCTTCCTCTTCCAGCAGGTTGTCCTGAGCACTAATCTGGATGGAAAATAACCCCGCACAACAGAACACAAGCATCCGAAGAAGCAACAATCTGTTGTTGAGGTACATCATAAATGTTGGGATCAAAGTTCGCGGTTGAGTTCATCAAACCACTCGGAAGCACGAATTTTGGGGTCCTGCAAGCCTTCCTGTAGTACATTTCTGGCATCTCCAGCATGCCCTAATTTCTTTAAGCATCGGGCATGGTAAAGCATGCCTTGTGCTGCCCAATTGGAATAGCGGCGATAGCGGACATAGGTAGCCTCAAAATAAGGAAACGCCTTATCAATCTGATTCTGATCATAGTAGGTAAGACCCATCTTGAAGGAGGCTTCTGCATGCAGTGGCCCTTTCCAACCGGAGTAGCTGGCAATATCTCGATAAATCAGAATTGCAGATGTATTGTCACCAAGGACCCGATTCATATCTCCCATTCCCATTCTGGCAACTCCGCCGAGTTTTCCGGCAGGGTAACGTTCGTAAGCAATTTTGTAGTACTTCAGGGCTAGCTGATGGTACATCTCCTTTTGTTGCGGTGATGGAGCCCTGCCAGCATTGTCTCTTTCAAGTTTGGAAAGCAAAATCAAAGCTGGCAACTCCGCATCCTCTGTCCCCGGAAACGATTTCAATATACTGGCCAGTGCAATTTTAGCTTTTTGCCCAGCAATGAGAGAGCCGTTATCCAGATTGTATTCAGCCATCCAAAGCAAAGTACCAGGACTGGCTTTCTGAAAATCTGGAATATCAAAAAACTGAGGCAGAGTGAAAGACGCCTCTTCTTTTAAACTGGTGCCTTCGTCTTTATAAACGTAATCCAGAAACATCATGAGGCGGTACTTCAAGGTATCCCGGCCATCATTCATGGTTTGCTGCAGTAGGTCTGTAAACGTTTCTTTAGGCGGCTTCGGAGGCATGCCCTCCAGTCGGCTCTTATAATCCTGAAACATGGGGTCCAATGTGGAGACATCCGCCATCGCCTCCTTCCGAAATTCTGCATTCAAAGTGAACTTGTCTTTCACTTCGTCTGCCATCTTCCCAAAATTCCCTAAAATGAGAAACAGTTCATTTCTATCCGCCAGCACCTTATCCCTCCATGCCTTATCTGCCTTCATTTTCTTCAGGAAATTGAAGGTGTCGGTAAACCGGGCATGATACTCATCGTACTTCTCATTATATTTTCTGAGAGTTTCATCCACCCCAAGCCCGTCACGATCATTACCTAAGGAAATGATGGTTTCGTAGTATCGTTTGAACATTTCACGGGGATCCCCCAATAGTTCATCCAACCGGGCTATTTCAATCTGAGCTTTTGAGTGGTCTCCTTCCTCATGCGTGTCGATGTATTTTTGCAGAATGGACTTTGCCGCCCGATAGCCGTCCGGAGTCTCAGGTTTTTCACTCAAAGACATCGCTTCGTAGACGGCGTAATCGATAAACTTGAAGTCCTTGGCTAGAGTTCCGTAGTCCATTTCAAACACGACGTTTTTGTAGTGCTGAATAGCCAAATCTTCCTTGGGAGGGTCTTCCGCTGCGGCCATATCTCCCATAAAGACTTCCGCCTCAATCACCATTTTGCTCTTAGGGTATTTGTTTTTAAACTCGGTGAAGTTGGACCGGGCGGTTTCAAAATCTTCCATGCCCTTGGCACACACTCCCCTGCGGAACATGGCATCCTCGTAGTAGTCGCTCTTTGGGAATTCCTTTACGACAATATCGAAATGCTTGTGGCCCCGTTCATACTCCTGTTGATACAGCAGAGCCAGACCAGACCAGTAGTGCAGGCCATTATGCATATCCGGCTTTTTGTCTCCTTCCACCTTCTTGGCCAACTCCTCAAACGTTTCAATCAATTCGTTCCACTTGGTCTCATCGTGCTCTCCACGCTGTATCCAGCCACTGCCCATCATGAACACAACATTGTTGGCCAACTTGTCCTCCGGCTTCACATCCAGCAGCTTGGTACACAAACCCCACATCTCATCAAAGTTTTCATTACTTTCCTGACGAAATGCGTCTGCTTCTGGAGGGGTTTGAGCCGTATCTGCTTTGGTTTTTAGATTCTGGGCCTGATCCCGATAAATATTCGCAAGGCGCAGCCCCACTTCATAGGCATATTTTTGAAACTCAGGATTTTTCAGATAGCGGTCCGCGATTTCCCGGGCAACACCCCGCTTTTTTACTTTCTCTGCCAGAACAAAAGTCGCATACAGGTAATTTTCCCGATTCTCCTTACTTGCCTTGGGGTAGTCCGTCACAAGCCCCATAAATCCCCAGAAGGCCTCCCAATTTCTTCCCATCGCCTGATAATTCTGGGCCTTACGCCAACGAAGGTCCTTGGAGTAGTCCGTTTTGGGATCTTTCAGCAAATCATCCACCCGCTTCTTTTTCCGCACAAGGGAATCCCACTCAAATTCAAGGTCTCCCAAAAGCTTTTCTTCATCTTTCCGGAATTTGTCCCCAAACTTCTTTTTTCTATTCCGATAATAATTCAGTCGCGGCTTCAAGTCATCCATCAACCCTTTATAAGATACAGAGATCTCCTTGGGAGTCATGGTCAGGGAATAAAAGAGGGAGGCCTTATCGTTTTTGGCAGGGTCCCTCGAAGCTAACGCATCTCCAGCTTGCAGAAATTGAAAGTTCAGACGAGGATCGAACCGGGACTTCGTATTGGTGTTCAAATGCGGCAACAACACGTCAATCTTGTCATACATTTCTTTATCCACGTATGCTTCGGTCAAAGCAGCGGCCGCCATTGTTCGTTTCTCCCGGTCACGGGAAAGTTTCAGAAATTGCTCAAACCAAGGCATCCCCGTCTCCCAATCCTTTACGAAGTAACAGGCTTGTACCATTTTTTCCATCATCGTGAGCCGTTCATGCGAACGCAGTTTTCGAAGGAATGGTTTTTTCGAATCCAATAAGACAGAAAGTGTTTTGATCGCCTCTTCAAATTCTCCATTTCCCCGATGGCAGTCCACTTTGTTCATGAACACATAATGAATGTCCGCACCTCCGGGATAGTTATCGATGTAATTCTGAAACTCTGTAGCCGCCTGCCGGAGAAACTCCTTATCCTGCTTCTTCGAATATTGCTGCATATAGCCTAAGCCAATCAGGTAGGAAAACTTATCGAGGTTCTTTTTCGGCAGTTCTCCATCATTCATCCGTTTCCGAAACTCTTGAAGGATAGGTGCCGCTGAGGCCAAATCCCCCTCTTTCAAATGCTTATTCAGCCTCGTTCCCAATTCGGCATTCCCGACATCTTCAAGAGGAACATTCTGGGCTGGTTGAGAAAACAACTGGTTCCCGACCAGAAAACACACCAACACCAACAGCAAACGATGGGAAGGGAACCATCGATTCTGGAAAATTCGGGTTTTATGGTATGGGGAGAATTGCAAGACTCTTCAGCTAAAGGATTCACTAGCTTAAAGCTTCGCAGACAAAAAGATCAAGCCTACGCATAAACAAAAAAAGCGTCACAAAAGCGGGGATATTGTCAACATTCGGCTATGCCGTATTGCCTAAAGCTCATTCTGAAGGGCAGAAAACCACTCGGTTTTGCGAATACTGGAATTTTGCAATGCCACCCGAATCACATTCTTCGCATCGGAGTCATGCCCCAAGTGTTTAAGAGAACGGGCATGGTAAAGCATGCCTTGAGCGGCCCAATTTGTCTAGCTTTGGTACTTTACGTAGGTAGCTTCAAAATAGGGAAAGGCTTTTTCGACATGCCCCTGCTCATAATAGGATTTACCAACTTTGAAGGTGGCTTCGGCTTGTGCAGAAGGGCTCCTGCGTGAGAATTTCAGAATATCCCGATAGATCAGGATTGCAGAAGTAGCATCACCCAGAGCCAGACTCATATCCGCTTGGCCCATTCGGGCAATACCAGCACTGTCACTGGTAGGATACTGGTCGTAAGCTAGCTTATAATACTTGTAGGCAAATGTGTAAAACAAGGCCCGCTCCTTAGCATTTGCAGCCTTTTCAGCATTCTGCTGTTCCATTTTGGCCAACAATAACAAAGCAGGAAGCTCCCCATTCTCTGTCCCAGGATACTGCTTCAAGATTCTATCCAGAGCGAGCTTGGCTCTGGCCACCGCAATGGTAGACCCATTCTTCAGATTATGTTCCGCCATCCAATACAAAGTATTCGGGCTGGCCTTCTCAAAATGCGAAACATCGAAGTAACTAGGCAGTTCCACTCCAGCTTCCTGCAGCAAACCATTGTAGTCGAAGAACATCATCAAGCGATATTTCAGTGTCTCCCGCCCATCAGTAAGAGTGTCCTGAAATAATTGAACCAAAGCCACCTCGGGAGCCAGAGAAGTCATCGCCTTCAGTTTCCCTTGGTATGCCTTCAAATCAGTTTCGATTAAAGAAATGTCTTTCATCACCGAGACCCGAAACTCCTCATTCAGAACAAAACGATCCCGGAGTGTGCTATCTAAGCTCTTGAAATTTGGCAGTTCTGGCAACAGCTCATTGCGATCCGCCAACACCTTGTTTCGCCAGTTTCGATCAGTCTTCAACTTGGAGAGAAATCGTTCCGTATCGTAGAATCGTAGATAATATTTAGGATACCTTTCAAAATATTGACGCAAGGTATCATCCACCCCTGCACTTTCAGGCTTATTGCCTTCCTTCTTAATTACCCAGAGATATTGCTCCAACACAGCAATGGGGTCATCCAGAAAATCCATATATTTGGTCATCTCCAGATAAGCACAGGCAACATCTCCATCCGGATGCGTAGCAACGTATCTTTGCAAGATCTCAATCGCCTCCTTGTACACCGCATTCGATTTCGGCTTCACCACCAAATCCAACCACTCATACAAAGCATGGTCGATAAACTGGAAATCCTTGGGGTATTGATCATATCGGAGTACAAAAACCACATGATCATAATGAGATTTGGCGACATCATCCCGTTTCTCATCCCTCGCCATATCCCCAAGGAAAACCTCCGCTTCCGGCACAAACCGACTACCCGAATAATCCCCAACAAATTCCATTAAATTCTTCCGGGCCGTTGCAAAATCCTTCATTCCCTTCGCACAAACCCCACGCCGAAAAAGAGCTTCTTCCCGAAAGCTGCTCTTCGGATACTGCGTCACCAAGGCATCAAAATGAACATGAGCTGGCTTGTATTGACTTTGGTACAGTAATGCCATGCCCACCCAATAGTGCAAACCATGTCGAAAATGCGTGTTGTTCGCATTCTCCTCATTGGCAAGATAAGCCCCAAACGTCTCGATCAATGCATCCCACTTCTCCGGCTCCTCATGACCACGATGAATCCAGGTAGCCCCCATCATCGAGACAACCATATCCCCATTTTCTTCACTGAGCGGTTTCTCCAACAACTTCTTTCCAACCTCCCACATCGAATCATAGGCCGCCCCAGCCTGCTTCTTGAAAGCCTCCATTTGCGGTAAAGTATCCGCCACTTCCGCCTTCCCGCTCAACTCCTTGGCCTCATCCAAATACATTCTAGCCAGTAGCAACCCGATATGCCCCGCATACTTTTCATACTCCGGGCTCCCGAGAAATTCTTCTGCCAACTCCATCGCCTGCTCCGTTTTCCCAATCTTCAGAGCCTGGATAATGGAAGCGTAGATGTACTTCTCCTTCAGGTCTGTTTCCACATCAGGATAATCCATTACCAGCCCCATAAACCCCCAATACGCCTCCCAATCCCGGCCCATCTCCCGATAATTCTGAGCCCGTCTCCACAGCAAATCTTTCGAGTAGTCCTTACTCGGGCTCTTCAACCAATCATCCACCTTCTGCTTCTTCCGCGTCAGCGACTTCCATTGAAACTCAGCTTCGCTCAGTCTCTTCTCATCCGTCTTCGGGAAATTCTTACCAAACTTCTCCTTCTTCTTGCGATAATACCAAAGCTTCGGCTCCAGATCCTCCAGCAATTGACTGTACGAAGTCGAAATCTCCTTCGGAGTCATCGTGAGATAATAAAACAAAGACGCCTTCGCATTCTCCTCCAACTCCACCAAACGATCCCCCGCCTGCAAAAACTGAAAATTCAGACGCGGCTGAAAACGAGCCTGCGTCGCCGTATCGAGATAGGGGAGAAGATTCTCAATATCCTCATAGTGACCCTGCGCCACATAAGCTTCCACCAACGCAGCGGCGGCCAAAGTCGTCTGTTCCGTATCATCCGAAAACTGCAACAACCGCTCAAACCACGGAATCCCCTTCTCCCAAAGCTTCATGTAGTAATAATCCTGCACCAACTTCTCCAGAATACTCATTCGTTCATGCGAACGAAGCTTCCGCAAAAAAGGTTTCCGGGCATTCAACAACATTTCCATCAAAGGAATCGCTTCCAGAAATTCATGATTCCCCCGGTGACAATCCACCTTATTCATCACCACATACCGAATATCCGCCCCTCGGGGAAAAGTATCCATGTAATGCTGAAACTCCCTTGCCGCATCCCTAAGCAAAGTCTTGTCCTGCTTCCTCGAATACCCCTCCATATAACCCAACCCGATGTAGAAAGAAATCTACTCCAGATTCCGCTTCGAAAGCTCTCCACTCAACATACGCTTTCGAAACTCCTCCAACACCGGAGCCGCACCATACAAATCCCGACTCTTCAAATACCCATTAAGCATAGTCCCCAATTCCGCATTCCCAACATCCTCCAGATTGACACCTGACTGGGAAAATAAAGAACGACCAGTCAGTAGCGTTAAGACAATCCCGCATAGAAGCATACGAAGGTAAAACCATCGACTCCACAGCGGGGAACTATGGGTAAGGGAGAGATTTGACACTGTTCAACTAAAGGGAGTTTAAAGATAAGCAGAACCAATAAACATTTCAACCCAGCCATGCCAAAAAACACCCCAATGATCGAACTCCCCGGAGGCACATTCCACATGGGCTCCAACGGCCCCGAAACATGGACTGCCGACGCCGAAGGCCCCGTTCGCGAAGTCCACCTCAAACCCTTCCAAATCGACGCCCACACCGTCACCAACGAGCAATTCCAGGAGTTCATAAAAGCCACGAAATACACCACCGACGCCGAAAAGTACGGTTGGTCCTTCGTCTTCGCAGGGCTCCTCAAACAAAAGAAAACCCGCCACCGCCCACATCCCAAACACCCATGGTGGCTCGGAGTCAAAAACGCCACCTGGCAACACCCCAAAGGCCCCGGCAGCGACATCAAAAAAATCCTCCACCACCCCGTAACCCACGTCTCCTGGAATGACGCCCAGGCCTACGCCACCTGGGCCGGCAAACAACTCCCGACCGAAGCCCAATGGGAATATGCCGCAAGGGGAGGACTCCCATCCAGACTCTACCCATGGGGCGACGAACTCACCCCCCATGGCCAACACCGCTGCAACATTTGGCAAGGGCACTTCCCCAACAACAACACCCGCCAGGACGGCTACTTCGCCACCGCCCCGGCCACCGCCTTCCCCCCCAACCCCTTCGGCCTCTACAACATGATTGGCAACGTCTGGGAATGGTGCACCGACTGGTGGTCCACCAACTTCAAAACCTCACCAACCCCTCAAAACCCCAGCGGACCACCCACAGGTAAAGAAAAAGTCATGCGAGGCGGCTCCTATCTCTGCCACCATTCCTACTGCAACCGATACCGCAACTCCGCACGAACCAAAAATACCCCCGATACCTCTACTGGAAACATCGGTTTCCGCTGCGTTTTGAACACCCCAGGATGAATTCACTCGATAAAATTCGGGAAAATGGTAATTTTTTAATTGTAACAGTTCCAATTAATACTCAGATTGCGACTCAATCTCAAGAAAACCAGCCACAAAAATGACCCAAACCGAACAACGCAAAAACCGCCTACACGAAGCCTTCACCCGCAAAGGCATGCGGTATACCAAGCAACGGGAACAAATTTATAACATCCTCCTCGATAAACGGGATCACCCCACGGCTGAAGAAATTTTCCTACGGGCAAGGGAAAGAATGGGCAGCATCTCCTTCGCCACAGTTTACAACTGCCTCGACACCCTCGTCGAATGCGACCTCGTACGCCAGGTACACATCGACCGCGAATCCACCCGCTACTGCCCAAACCTCTCCGACCACGCCCACCTCCATTGCCCCCAAACCGGCGAAATCCACGATATCACCCTTCCCACAGACCTCCTCGAAAACATTCGGGAACAACTCCCAGAAGACTTCACCCTCGGCTCTGTCGAGATCCTCATCCGCGGAACTTCCCACAAAGCACAAAACTCCAAAGCCTCCTGATACCCCCCGAAACTCCAAACCATTTCAAAATATCATGGAAACACTCCAAATCCAGAACCTAAACGTCAGCATCGACAGCAAACCCATCCTCAAGGACTTCAGCCTCACCATTCCCAAAGGCGAAGTGCATGCACTCATGGGCCCCAATGGCACCGGCAAAAGCACACTTGCCAAAGTACTGTCCGGCCATCCCGATTACGAAGTCACCAGCGGCTCCGTACTCCTCAACGGCCAGGAAATCCTCGGCATGGAGCCCGATGAAATCTCTCACTCAGGGCTCTTCCTCGCTTTCCAATACCCACTGGAAATCCCAGGAGTCAGCATCGCCAACTTCATTCGGGCCGCCATCGAATCCCGCCTCGATGAAGAAGAAACACTCGATGCCCCGGCCTACTACCGGGACCTCTACACCCAGATGGACATGCTCCAGATCGACCGCAAGTTCACTTCCCGCTCCCTCAACGAAGGCTTTTCCGGCGGCGAAAAGAAACGGGCTGAAATCCTCCAAATGGCCATGCTCAAACCCGCCTGCTGCATCCTCGACGAAACCGACAGTGGCCTCGACATCGACGCCCTCAAAATCGTTGCCGCAGGAGTCAACCACATGCGCAGCCCCAAACGCAGCTCCCTCATCATCACACACTACCAGCGACTTCTCGACTACATCGTACCCGACACCGTACACGTCATGTGGGACGGCCGCATCGTCAAAAGCGGAGACAAAGACCTTGCCCTCGAACTCGAAGACAAAGGCTACGACTGGGTCAAAGAAGAACTCGCAGCCTGCGCCTAATCACATTTAAAAAAAGAAGAACCATGAGCGTTTCACAAGCCATCGATTTTGAAATCGATAAAGGCGACTTTCACTACGATACCGAATACGACTACGACGCCGGAACCGGTCTCAACGAGGCCACCGTCGACTACATCTCCGAAGTCAAAGGAGAAGACCCCTGGATTCGGGAATTTCGCCAGAATGCCCTACAGGTCTTCAACAAAAAGCCCATGCCGACACACTGGGCCACCAAAGACCTCGAAAACATCGATTTCAACAAAATCCGTTACTACCTATCCAAAGGCCAAACCCCTAGCCGCACTTGGGAAGAAGTACCCGATGACGTAAAAAACACCTTCGAACGCCTCGGCATCCCAGAGCAGGAACGCAAATTCCTCGCCGGCGTAGAAGCCCAGTTCGACAGCGAAGCCGCCTACTCCCGGATGAAAGAAGACCTCGAAAAGGAAGGCGTCATCTTCGTCGGCTCCACCGAAGGCCTCCGCGAACACCCCGAACTCTTCCGCAAATGGTTCGGCAAAGTCATCCCCACCACTGACAACAAATTCTCCGCCCTCAACAGTGCCGTCTTCAGCGGAGGCAGCTTCATCTACGTCCCACCCGGCGTTAAAGTGAAGCAACCCCTCCAAGCCTACTTCCGCATCAATGCCGAAAATTTCGGCCAGTTCGAACGCACCCTCATCATTGCCGACGAAGGAGCCGAAATCACCTACATGGAAGGCTGCACTGCTCCCAAATTCGAAACCACCACTCTTCACAGTGCCGTCGTGGAACTCGTCGCCCTCAAAGGTGCCAAAATCCAGTACATCACCGTGCAAAACTGGTCCAACAACGTCTTCAACCTCGTCACCAAACGAGCCCGGGCCGAAGAAGAAGCCGAAGTCAAATGGATCGACTGCAACATCGGCTCCCGACTCACCATGAAATACCCCGGCGTCATCCTCAAAGGCCGGAAGGCGAGGGGAGAAGTCCTCTCCATTGCCCTGGCCAGTGAAGGCCAACACCAGGACACCGGTGCCAAAATGATCCACGCTGCCGACGAAACCTCCAGCAACATCATCGCCAAAAGCATCTCCGTCGGCACAGGCCGCTCCTCCTACCGAGGCATCGTTCACATTCCAAAAAATCTCAAAAACTGCAAAAACAACACCGAATGTGACGCCCTGTTGATCAACAACAACAGCCGCACCGACACCTACCCCGCCATCTCCGTCCGCGGAGACGGCAACTCCGTCCAACACGAAGCCAGCGTCTCCAAAGTCTCCGCAGAACAAATCTTCTACATGCGCCAACGCGGCCTCAGTGAAGCCCAGGCCATGAGCCTCAGCGTGAACGGCTTCGTCAACGACCTCGTCCGCCAATTCCCCATGGAATACAGCGTCGAACTCAAACGCCTCATCGAAATGGAAATGGAAGGCTCCGTAGGCTAAGTCTACGAAGCTCACCCAGTCCACCTCGTCCACCTCGTCCACTTTGTCCACTCCATGTCCACTCTCCAACAAAACTCCCTCCAAACCTACCACGACCTCCCGGAACCCAACTCCAAGGATCCCGCCTGGAGATTCGCCTCCACCCGCAACTACCGCCTGGAAGACCCTGCCCCAAAAGCAGGCATCGATGAAGCCACCCTCCACCAGCTACACCAACGTACGAAAGACTTCATCCCCGAAACCTCTGCCCACATCACCCTCGTCGCCAACAACCAACTCGCCGCACTCGAAAAGGCCAACCAAGCACTCCATGCAGAATTGACCGACGAAATCCTCAAGCCCGCCCCCACACTTGGAGCCGACAAATTTCAGGCCCTCAACATCGCCCTCACCAATAAAACCCTGGAAATTGACATCCCCGTCAACACCGTCATTGAGCAACCCATCCTCATCACACATTGGGCCACCGAAGGAAACGCCTACCCCCAAATCCGCATCAATGCCCAGGCCAACTCCAAAGCCACCATCATTGAACTTTATCTCAATGCAGATGAAGAAAACGCAACCCGGAACGACTCCGCAACCCGCATCCACAGCCTCCCCGGCAGCCATCTCACCCGGCTCGCCGTCCATCATCGAAACCCCCTCTCCACCGACATTCACCTCGAACGCTTTCGCCTCGAAAGAGACGCCATCCTCCACAACCACAACCTCAACCTCGGCAGCCTCAACCTGCGTCAGGAAACAGCCCTTACTATCGCAGGCTCAGGAGCCGATGCTCACATAGATTCCCTCACCATTGCCAGCAAAAAACAGGAAATCGACCAGAGAACTCATCAACTTCACCTGGCTCCCCACTCCCAATCCCGCCTCCTCTACAAAAACGCACTTCAGGACAACGCCCGCACCATCTTCTCCGGCATGATCGAAGTCGCCAAGGACGCCCAGCAAACCGACGCCTACCAGACCAATCGCAACCTCCTCCT
>Ga0181568_10003184_pt1 | contig 14855 bp, 4 predicted proteins | sample 101ome_20_FD_133758 | JGI IMG/M metagenome (GOLD analysis project Ga0181568, IMG submission 133758) | Coastal salt marsh microbial communities from the Groves Creek Marsh, Skidaway Island, Georgia - 101404AT metaG (megahit assembly) | ecosystem: Environmental > Aquatic > Marine > Intertidal zone... | reverse complement strand
CGCGCGCGCGCGCGGACGCGTGAATGCGGACGCGCCGGCGTCGCGTGCGTCATCGCGTGCGTCGCGATGGCGTTGCGTCGAGCGACGGGCGCGCGCGCGTACACCGAAGCCCTCACCGGCGCCGGTTGGGGGGAAACGGTGGTGGTAAAAGATTGTAAGAAGGTGGCCAACTATGCCGGATCCAGTGAACTGGTATACGACATCACATTTCCCACGGAAATACTGATCTACGACGCGACATTCCCGGCGTGTCCGTCGAAGTGCTACAGCGAGCCCAGCGACCGGAAAACGGTCACCGGCGAGCAGACGTGGTGCACCGCTTACTGCGCTAACGCTGTAACGACGTTCGAACATAACAACTTGGGAAATTGCGCGAGATATACAACGAAGACTGTCACAAAGAAGTGTCAGAAGAATCTGTGCCCGTCACCGCCGCCGCCGTCGCCGTCGCCGCCGCCGCCGTCGCCGCCGCCACCCGGGATGTCGATCGCCCCCATCGTCACCGTCCATGACGGCGCGCGTATCGTCACTTCGCAATCGATCGACTTCCAAATCACCGTCTCGCATAAATCATGCGCCACTGCCGAGGACTGCTTCGTATCGAAAGCGGTCGAGAAGGAAGTGAATGACTTGGGCTTGCATTGCGAAGCGCTTGTTGAACTCGAGGGCGAAAACTGTTCGGCGACGGGATACGGGGATTACTTACCTTGCATGCGGTGGATCGACTTTTTCCCGAAACAAATACCGATGACAACTGAAGACGGGCGCGTTAGACCGGGGAAGTACACTATCACGTCTTCGTGTTATTTCATATATGAAGATGGAAGTCGAGTACCGCAGACGGACGTTTACGAGACGCTTCACAACTTCACCGTCTCGAGTGGTTGTCAAGATGTGATGCCTCTTGGGCCAGCTGTGCAAGCCAGCACGTTCGTTGAAGTGGCGAAGTATTTACTACTCACGGCCGATATATTCGCAAACGCTGATTGTTCGGCAAATTCTATCTATCAGGTGAAAGATACCGTTTTCAGACGATACGACAACAATCCAGAGGACGGCGTGCTCTCTTACGAAGAACTTGTCGCTGCTGCCACTGCTCAAAGTTCCGATACATACATCTTGAAACAGTGGAACCAACTTGTGGGAGGAAAGTTGCAACTGTTTCCATCGCAGTTGATGAGTGCTGACGTTCAACCTCTGCGATGCGGTGAGAGTGGTCAAGGAAAGATTTGGTACAAAGAAGTGGTGTATCCAAAAGCAGATACGAAGACAAAGAAATGTGCCAACGAAGCATCTAGCGTTCGAGCGACATGGCGATATAACCCAAAGAATTCGCTCAGCAACGGTGATTATCTTTGCACGTACGTCGACGGTGTGCTTTACGACAAGTTTGTCGTCCGACCGTCTTCGATTCATTTACCACCCGAGTATAGTCCGTTGTCGGATGCGAATGGCACTACGACTAGTCTGAGCGCGATCAAGGAGATCAACGACATACGTCCCGTCTCTGGGTCTACTCTTGACTCGCAACAGTCACTGGTGGCAAGCTTTCTGTTTGATCGACTCGACTCTGACTCGTATATTCCATCGATCGAAACGGATTTAGGGACACCAGTGTTGCGAGCATACGACGTTCCGCGAGAAATTGGTTTGTGCAGTGACGGTTTCGGTGGAAAGTGTTTGAAAAGCGTGAGCGCGTCCAGCGAATTGTCGAAGCCGGTCATTTCACGGACAAATGATCGCGCGCTGCTCTCCTCTGCAGTGCGTGAAGAAGGAAGCGACGCCAGTTTAGGCAAGTCAAAATGTTATTGCGGCCCGGGACGCTGTGGTAAAGCCGTAAAAACCAATACCTTGATATACGACGCAGAGTATCCACCCTGTCCGTCAAAATGCTACTGGTATGCTGAAGACAGGCCGTCGGTGTCTGCAACTCAGACTTTTTGCGATACTTGGTGTGAAGATACCCCTCGCACGTTTGGGTTAAACAACATGGGGAACTGCGCGCATACCTACATAAAAAAAGTCACCAAGCAGTGTCCTGAGAATTTGTGTCCTCGAACGTATACGTACGTCTACGAAGGCCCTTCGTTACTCCATGATCTGAGCATCGCTACCTGGATGTACGTACCCTGCGGGTCGAAGATATCAAATGCAGATACGAAGGAAGCGTCGATCGTATATCTAGACGGTAATTACGGTGGATCGTATCAACTTTTGAACCTATTTCTGCGAGAGAGCGCAAAAGCATCGGGTGAGAAGCTTGACCTGGTCATCGCGTACAGTGACGGCGACGTCAATCGCGAGCTCAGCGTCGATGATAGCGTTCAGTGTGGTACGTGGTCTTACGTCGGGTTCGCCCTGAATAATCTCAACGGCATGCTGCTGTATTCAAGTGGTTTGTCGAACAAAAACAGTACGTGGTCCATCGATATCCTGAAATACACTAAGAATATCCGAATGTTTGGAGCGCAAGCGGTCGAGTTCGATGACGTACGTGTGTATTCTGGAAACGTCGTCGAGGCGACGTTTGGTGATGCCTTCACGTGCGGTCATCGCGCGCTGTGCGCGCAACGCATCGTCGCAACTCCGCAGCCGCGTCGTGTCATCTGCGCGAATCTCGTCACCTCTGAGTCGAAGAAAGATGAATATGTGTGCGCTGTCGGTATGTTTTATGACGGTTCTGTGATCGATCTTCAGACTACGATGGACAACAGTGGTGTCCATTTCGCATTTCGAGATACGTCGTGGGAGGAAACTTCATTCGAAGTGATACGACAAGAAGCAAAGTCGACGTCTATTTCGTCCATTTTTGACACAGTCGTCATGATTGAGGGCTCGCTCAAAGGATGCGCCGTAAACTTTGCCTCCATCACGTATGTGGACACTGCAGCTGGACAGGAACCTAATCTAGAGTGGTACTATCGAGTGCGCACGAAGACGAGTTCAGGAATAGACTTTGTCTCGACGACGCACTACTTCAAATCACCGTGGATTGCGACTTTAAGCGGTATCGTCATGGCCGGAAGTTCTCAAGTGGGGGTGCCTTACGTGAGAGTGTGCACCTCATTCGCATCGTCGAGTAACCCAAACCTCGCGTCTCATGGTACACGCAGCGCTGATTTAGCTCTTCACATGGCGACGACGGTGTCAAACAATTTTACGAAGACGACGCTCGGGAAAGCTTACGTGGTGACAAACGGCGATCCCACAGGAGAACACGGTTCGGTTGATTTGGGCGCAAACGACTACGTTCGCATTCAACTGGCTCACTGGAGTGTTGTGGAACGAGTCAAAGTTTGTGTGAAATCGGGTGAAGCCACCGGAGCGTCGATACGCCCTTACGTACAAGAGTATGACTCTGGTAGCTCGGTGAATTATGGAAACCTGTGCGAATTCATGAGAGATAATTCGACAGAGGTGGACGAAATATATCAATATCAGTGCTTCAACTACCGCTGCGCGGGAAGTACGCTCACTACATTCCGCGGCGAGTACGTCGCGGTCGAGTTCACGCGATCCGTCCGTCTGACGCAAGTCGTTGCATCGGGCACGACCACGAACTGCAAGTTCACGGCAGTCACGGACAAGAATGGTGAGTTCAGCATTGCTCTCAGTGATACGTCAGGTTCTCTCCCGTCGAAAGCCGATGTATACATTGGCGTAAACAAAGAAGAAGTATACCCGTCCACGAAAAGATTTCTGCTAAATGTGACGATGGACGCGAGCGCCTTGTCTGAAGATGTTCTGCTGATACTCCGAAAAGACAAAACGAGAGCCGAGCAAATTGACACCTCGTCGAATGCGTCGAACACGAGTCTCAAAGACTATGCAGACCTGTTCACGGATGGTCTCGTCTCGTTTCAAGCCCTCTCGGATCGTATCGCCAATAGAACCATAATAACCAACGGCCATCCTGTGATCTCTTCTGATCTTTGGAACACTTGGGATGAGGATGGCGATGATTCTTTGAATGCAACCGAGTTTCGTACCGTGCTTTCACAGATAAATTCAGGCGTCTTGGTGGCTGATCCAGTCGTCGTATTTACACCTTTCAACGCGACTTATGACGACGCGTTCAAGACGATTAGGACAAAGGGCGAGTGCTTAAATTTTGTCCTCGCGCGACAGCGCTCACTGATTCTTCCAAACAACAATTCTGCGTGGAACGAGTTCTATCAGAGAATGGTTTCCATGAATGCAGACCCCACTCAGTTGGACCAAGATTGTAACGGGGATGTGGACGTGGACGCAGTCGTCCGCGGGAATGACGATTACGACGTCATGGTTCCGATGCTTGCCACTTTGTCTGGACCGGTATCAATCACGCCAGCCATGTTTCAACCAACAAGTTCATTCAAACAAGTATCTGCAACCGGGGCACCCGCGGTGCCGCCACCGGAAGTGCGGTTATCCTCTACGTATCGTCCATTTGATGTGGTACACGAGTTTAACAAGCAATCGAATACTGCCGGCGACGATGACCTGCAATATGCCATCACGTCCTCTGCGCCAATGTACGTGGAGAAATCCGCTATTGGTTTCAAGTCAGTCTTATCGAAATCATTCACCGATGACACCGTCACTTACGTAAAGGGTGCTGTGCTTTTTCCCAAAAAACTCGCCGCGGGTTCCACGCGTTGCGGGTTGAAACACGCGAAAGTCAAGGTGACCGATAGCTCGGGTTCGAGTGACGACTATTCGACCGATGAGCTTGGTTGGTTTGAAATCGGCGTCACGCGCGGAAAGACTGTCACTCTTGAGGCAAACTTCAGCACGCATAAAATATGCTACGCCGGAAAATCAATCACCGACGCCACGGAACTGGAAAACTGCGTCAAACAACCAACGAACGTGACTCTGAAAAATGTCGTGGAAGAGACATATGTTTATTTTGTCGACGTCACCGACGCAAACATCGATTTGGGTCTGTTTCACGGCGAATGCGATACGTTGTACACGGGGGCGACGTTTAAGATTACCCCACTCAACGGTTGTCACGCGCCTGCGTACGTCACGAGTGAAGACATCGCGGCATGGCAAGCAAACGTGAAAGATATCCCCGATCAAGTCAGCCCCGTTCCGCGCTCAGCTCGCGTATGGCCATTCGCGGCGATGGATTATTCGATCACGCTCAGTTCAGGGCCCAGCGTAAGCATCACCGACGATCTGAAGAAAGAACCTTGGTACGACGACGAAGCGTGCGTCACTGAAGATGGTGACGTTGTGACGTACTTTCGCCGTCGGAACACGCTAGAGAGGCTCGCGTTGATGCAGAATAACACTCTCTGGACCCAGATTCGCTACAAGTATCACGGATACATATGCGCATACATCGACAACATTCCAAAGATTGCAGACCCGGCGGATGTCTGTCTCGGTACGGATGATGAACAAGGCGAGCTCAAACCGGTGCACTTTCTGGGCACGGCGAACGCATCCGTGTGGCCATCGGTGAAAGCTGGAGGTGTACTTGGATGGGATTCCGAAACGAAGGACATCGTGAGCGTGGACCTTCGCGTGTTTGAAGCGCATTGGGCCGAAGACGGGTACGTGAAGTGTTTCAAGTTTCCTGGGAACGACGGTTCGGAAGGTAGTACCATCGCCAAATTTCTTCAAGAGGTGACAGACCCGTCAAATAATCCGTGTCATCCCGCAAACGGTGGCGGTGGAAGCTGTGACTTTCAGGTGCAAGTCGAGAAGGAGAACAAATACGGCGACGTCATGTACTCTGGTTCGGAGGATCCTCGAATCGTGCGATACGGCACCCCCAATCTCGCGAGTCCCCACCGCCGAAGTGTGAGCGTGCGCGTCGAACGCAACGATGGATATCGGATCGTAACGGCACACACGCTACGACAGCTCATCTCTCTCGGCTCGAAAGAACGAGGCGGAGAGGACGGTAGTAGCAACACCTTTTGGGCGACTGTCCCTTTGGATGGTTTAGTGTACACGGTCGTGCACGATCCGCCGGGTGGATACTCGTACGCCGAGCTCTCGTCGGGCTCTGAAATTTCGATGGAGTATACGCTGACGAACGCGCGAGTCGTTGGAACTAGTTCCAAGTACGGTATTCAATTTGACGAAAAAGCAGGTACGCATTTCAGTGGAGGTACCGCTTTGGGTTACCAATTTTATGTTGAGATGGACACTGCCGATATGACTGCTGACTCAAGATCTGAAGATAAAATCAGCATCGAGCTACCGTCACTCACGACGAAAAGTAACACTAGGGATTCTTGGGATATGACGTTGATAACGGATAGAACGATCCGAAGTAGTCAAGATTCAGGAACCCCGGGTCGAGCAGGCACGGTCATCCTCGGTGGGGGTATCGAGCTCGTGTATGAAGTAGCAGACGTCCTCGATCTGACGGGAACTAAAAATGGTCAAGAGGGCACAAATTGCTTGGACGTATACCAGAGTATTACATGGGAGCCTCGAAAACCGACGTCGTACCTCTTATCTGTACACGCCATACAGGCACAGGTCTTACCAAACTTGCAGTTCTTACTACTCGCGAGCAGCTCGAACGAGGTCATCTGGAACAACAGCAGTGATTGGCGCTCGTACATTCGGAATAAGATCAGCGCTTGGAAGCGAACGCTTGATTGGTCCGATCCGAAACATCACCAGGCACCATACGCATCAAAAGGCTCTGTCTTTGGACGCCACATTTTGGAAGAGCAGGCCAACTACAATGCGCAATACGACGCGCCGTGGGGCTCAGTCATGAACTCATTCAGATTGAAAAATGTGGAGGAGCCTCTGGAATCGCTTCAAAAAGAGTGGTTAGACGCGATCGAGATCGACATGGGAACTGTTTACTCGATGGGTTCACTTGCGGGAATAGGAATCGGGGCTGGGGTTGGAAAGTACTTCAGTAAAAGCGGAACAGGAACGACGAACCCGTGGCTATGGGCACTCATGAAGATGATCCGGGTAGGTGTTACGGCTGCCCTCGCGCCCCTTGGGCCACTCACGACGAGTGCAGATTGGTTAGACGATCCAAATGGTAGTGGGAAGAGCAAAAGTCAGCGATGGAACGCCAACTACATACGTAAAAGTGATTTGAAGCCAGATTACCAGGATGTACTTGCATCGGGTGACGGATTTTATTACTCTTTCGGCATGACGAATGAAAACGTGGCAGCTATGGACAGGGCCGGATTTGATTCAGATACCATCGGTGAGTTAGACGCTCGAGGCGTCGGTCGCTATGTCCCACCTTCAGATACCTCGCGAATTCGTGCTTCATTAATGGGAGGACATGGTCCCGACGGCATGTCGCAGCGCGAGAAACCCATCCTTCTCACGTTCAGTGGCGGCGGGACGTCTCTTGATTTTACGTTTTCCTCGCGTGAGACGCTGGACAGCAAAGCATACGAAGTTGATATAGGGATTGAGGGCGGTATCGTTATGGAAGGGGAATCATCATTTAAAATGAAAGCTTTCCTCTATGGGATCCTTAGGGGCGTGAAAACACATCTTCCAATGTATCATTCCCGATACTATCGTGATTTCCATCGCAACCGTGCCTTCATGTGGAACAAACACGGTCACATGCATACCCTGTACTCACTCGGTGATTCCGAGTTCGGCGACAAATTCGTCGTGCATGTAAATTCTGACACGCGATTCGGAACCCCTGTCTTCCTGACAAAGGGCGGGCGGAGCAAGTGTCCGGGAGAAGAGAACACTGTGTATCGAGAGTCTGGGATCAGCTTGGAGCTTCCGATCGCCATGCAGCAAGATACAACTTGGCTCAATCCAGACCAGCGGGCGATATTTGCCGTCGTGATCAAGAACGAGTCACCTTACCGAGAATCACAGTTGACGTCGCTGCGATTGATAGACGGTTTGACATCCTCGCTCGACGACATCGTCTCTGCCGCGTATGCCGCCGCCTCCGCCGACAAGGCAGATGCCGAGTCTGTGAAGCGCGCCGTGGATAAAAAATCCCGAAGTGTGATCGCCAAAGACTCCGCGGAAGTGGCTCGCGTGGTAAATGCTGTTAAAGAGACATTCGCCAACAACGCCACGGCGACGGAAGTCGCGAGAGCGGCGTACGTCACTCGAAGCGCGGTCGCCCCCTACCAGGACAAATCACTGGGTGATTCCATGTTTACTATCAATGCGAACAAGTTGTCACTCGGCTCATACATCCCGTTCAAGTTTGTACCAGGAGATGCGCTCGAAAGGCAGCAGTTCATAGGCCAGCAGTATTTGAATCTCGCAGTTACTCCCGGTTTTGCGACTTCAAGCATCAAATATTTACAACTTCGGGCGCAGAGTCTGTGCGAGACACAAATATGGGAGACTTCAAACTTTTACAGAAATCCCCTCGGGTTTACGATCAACGTCAAAGAAATGAGTTGGCTCAAGCGATGTCCCCGAGCCCAGTTCGACGAGACGACCATATCGAAGTATTCGACGACGAGCGTCTCTCAAAAGTCACAAGGCACGCTGAACCTTAATATCGTCAATCCAGATCAATACGTACTTTGGCCCGACGCAAGCATTTCCAGCGCGTTGATGAATAAGAATCTCGCCAAGGTACGACTGCAGTACAGGTCCACAGCCGGTGGTGAATGGATCACTGCAAAGTACGCCGGCGCGATGGATGATAACCACAAGTTCAACATCTTGTGCGATGACTCGCGCACTGTCGGATGCAAGTTCAACTGGGACGTCGCAAACCAATACGACGACTTGCTTAGCGGCTTCAAAGACGGATCATACGAATTACGCCTGAAGACATTCTGCGTAGACACGCCTACCTTGGCGGACGTGTCCGTGCAAGAATACGTATCGGACAAGACGCTTTTACTACACGTCGATACAAAGCCGCCGCTGGAGTACGAGCGCACGAGTTCTGGAGATACCTTTTTCAGCGTGGCGTTCAACGAAGCCATCGACTGCACGGACCAGAGCGTATCCATCACTCGAGTTAAATCAAAGTGTGAAGGCGGCGTGGCGATGAGCGAGCCAGTCTCTGACAATAAGTTGGCAGAACCGGGTGCCTACGAGTTGACATGCAGTTTGAATAATGGGATGGGTATCTGGACTATAGCGTTTCCAAAAGAAGCCGTCGGCGTCTACGAGGTCACCGTGAACGGCATCAAAGACACGGCTGGGAACGTCGCGAAGACCATCGCGTACAGAACAAAAGTACATTGCTCTGAATCATCTCCATCTACTGGATCCTCTCTGGGACGGCGAGATAGGATGTTGAGACGCACGTCCGGCGCGCCGAGCGTGGGCGGAGCGACGGCGAACAAGTTTATCAGCCAGGTGGCGGTGACGAGCTCTGTGTCGGTATTATCTCTCGTTGTCGTTCTCGCTCTAGTCGCGCTCGCGCGCACCAGATCGAACACAACGAAAAAGGAGCTAGAACCGTTGCGAGATCAACGAGAGCTCGCGTCGTCACTGTTGAGCTCGTACGGTTCCAACGAGCCGATATGAAGTGCGCGACGCTCTCGCATTTCACCGGTACATTTTTGCTTCTAAGAAGTCGCGCGAAGAATAATTTGTAATATTAAATCTCGAGCGACGTCGAATCACATCATCGTGCAGCACTGATTCTGTTTCTTCGCTTGCTTGTAAAACATCTGACTCGCGAGCGATAAATCCGTGCTCTTATCCACCAAATTGTCCAACTTTTCTCCCCTCGCCAACACGCTATCGATCGTCTTGTGCAGCACCACCTTGGTGTCGTCTAACTCTCTCTGAATCTTCAAAATCTTATCCGCCGCGCTCGGATCTTGATATTTCACCAACATCGCCTCCAACATCTCGCTCGCCTGCTCGCTATCGCTCGTCGTCGCGCGCCAATTCGCGTTCGCCGGCGTCTCTTCAAACTCGTCCATCATCTTCCCCAACACGCAAAACGCGCTTCTGCTTGGATACTCCTGGTCCACCACGCACACCGCGATGAGACCGTTCTTGTTCGACACGTGCACCATGTACGCGTCCTGCTGCACGCTCTGACGCGCCCCGATGGGCGTGCGCTTGGCCACCGTGCGAGAGATGAAGATGAGCATCTCGCGCACCGAGGCGCGCTGGAAAAAACCAAACTCGGCGACGTCGGTGGCGCCGCCGAGAAAGTTCGGGTCGGCAGCGTCGCCGTTGGACTTCCACAGCGTGAGCGCGGTGAGCTTCATCGCGCGCGAGGTGGTGGTGCGGCGTCGGCGAGTGCGGGGGATCGGCGGCGAGCTCGCCAGAGACGCCGGCGACGCGCGAGAGAGCGCTCGCGCGGAGACGCGTCGAGACGTCGATCGGTGGCGTAAAAGTGGGGGTGGACTACGATAATAATTGAATCAACGACGCGCGCGCGAGAGCGAGTGGCCCTCTCGGCGCGCGAAATATATGTACGCGCGTTCGCGCGCGCTACGGTTCAGCGACGAGAGAGGCGGCTCGATCTCCGTAGAGTTTCAAAGCTCGCTCCCACTCGTCCACTTGCATCCCGCGAGGCGTGCGAACGGTCACGGGACCGAGACCACTGGATTTTTCGACGCACTTTTGCGCGACCGCGGCGCAGTGATCGCCCCAATTGCAATCGTCGAAGAAGACCATCTCGTCGAAAGGGACGCCGGTTTCCCTACGCAGTATGGGGAAATGCGTCGCCGCCTTGTTCGCGCTCAGCGGCGGCGTGCGACCGATCTGTAAGTTACCCTCGAACCCTTCGGGCCAACCCATGGCGAAGACCTCGCGCGCGGTGACGCCCGGGAAAATTTCCAACTGCGCGAGCGCGCTTCGGCCGATGCGCACCGCCAACGGCGTGTCCGCCGACGACGCCGCGGCGAGCCGCATGCCCGGATATTTCCCTCGATAATAATTTTGCAACGCGTGCAGCGCCCCGGGGTTGATTCTGATGGGCGTGCGTCCGCTCACCGCGGCGATGACTCCCTCGCCGACGTCGTCGCCGAGCGAGCCTCGAACATTCTTCGCCGGGTCGACCACCTCGCGCAGCGTGTACATCTCCTCGTCCCAGAAACACGCGTCGAGATCGAACACGGCGAGCGTGGGGAGCGCGCCCGAGGTGGAGGCGGCGTCCTCGCCGCCGCGCATGACGACGCGGCCGCGTCGAAGAGCCGGCGACCGACCTGGGCCTCGTCTCGAGGACGCGCGCGCGACGGTGGGCTCGACCGCGGTCGGGCGCGCGACGCGCATGCGACGCGCGCGGGGCGTGTGCGCGACGTTTACTCGGCGCGCGACGACGCGATCTGGGGACGCGCTCGAGAGCGGCGGCGTCTGGGGACGCTCACTTTCGCGTCGAGCTCGAGCTCGAGCGAAAGCTCGACGCGCGGACGTCGACGCGTGACGTCGATTCAACGCTACTAGCAACGGTATGCTTACAATTCATCGTAAAATGCGCGCTCCTCGGCGGTCATCGGCCCGCGTTGCTGCGCGTTTCGACGGCCAGAGCGACGACCGGCGGTGCCCGCGTCGCGACCGGTGCCGCGCGCCAAATCTCGAGGCGGGGAGGACGGGCGCGCGCTCGTCCAGAATTCATCGTTCGTGCTCATCTCTCGACCGATCTCTTTCGCCGTGAACGCGCGCTCTCGAACGATGGAGGCGCCGAGTTCGAGCGACGACGCCGGACTCGCGTCGGCGGCGGCTTCGAGTCGCGAGTGCACGAAGGACGTGATCAAGACGGCGAGAAGGATGAACACGATGGAGTACCACAGCCAAGGAGATTGATTGTGCACGTTCACCGCTGCTCTGAAGGTGGTGTCGGCGACGGTGGGCGTCGATGGTTCGTTCTCCGCGGCTGTCGGCGTCTTCGTCGGCGTCTTCTTCTCTTCGTCGTCGGCATCCGCCTTCGCCGTCTCGCGTTGAGAAGACTCGGTCTTCGTCTCGGCGTCTGCGTCGCCGGCGGATTTTTCCTCTTTTCCGGTCGACGCGGTTGTTTTCACGACCGGCGACGCGGGCGCGCTCGGCACTGACGCGGACGCGCGTCCCGAGCGCCACACCGATCCCTCGGCATCGGGACCCTCGCACGAGAACCAATCGTCAACGCACTTGATCTCCTTGATCGCGGTCGCGTCCCCGCACGACGTCGGGAACTCCCCGAGCGAGGACACGTGCGCGCTATCGAAATCGATCGTATCTTTTGCCGTTCTACCGCTCGAGCACACCTTTCGTTCGTCGCAGAACACGCTCGCGGCTTCCGCCATGGCGAGCAACGCGCTCAATCGCGCCTCAAACGTCGGCGTCGCCATGACTTCTTCCATCGCCTCTTGCGCGCGTCTGAACAATTCGGCATCCACCGGATTGAAATTTTCAATCATGTCGCGCAGCTCTTTCGGTTCGCTGGACGCGTTGTACGAGCGCTCGGGCGCGTCGTCGTCGCGATGAAACACCAAATCCGAAAGTTTAAAGTCGTACGCGTACGTCAACGCCACGAGCGCGTCGTCGTCGCGTCCGTCTCGCGGCACGAGCGCGCCGTATTTCGCTTGCGTGCGCATGGCTGCCTTCGTCACCGTCTCACTCGCTTCCACCTCGGCGCCGCGCAGACGTGCCGTCTGCGGATTGCCCGCGAATCCCGGACACGAGAGAATGGCTTTCTTTTGCGCCGATGTCAGGTACTTTTGCATGTCGGCGAAATCCGTCTTGCATCGCACATCCTCGCACTTTTTGCGAATTTCTCGCAAAGATTTCGTGAAATCTTCGCACTCGTACAGTTCCGGCACCGGCGCCGCGTCGCGAGCGCCGCCCGTGATGTAATGCCTCGCCGCGACGTACATGCGCTCAAACGCGAAATCCGTCGGCGACGCCACCTCGCCGATCCACCGTTTATCATCGCGCACCACGTCCGACATCCATTTCTCGCGACCGCCGTTCGAGACGATGACCCCGACGCGCTCTTTCGACGCGAGCAAACGCGCCATCTGCGCCGCGACGGAGGGTTCCGTCAACGCGCACGCGCCGCCGCACGCGCACGCGGCGTCGCCGGCGTCTTCGCACGCGCACTCTCCGGGACGAATAAACGCCGCGTTCGTGCGCGCCGCCATGCGCGCTAACGCTCTCGCGATCACGGATTCCCCGTGCGTCTGTCCCGTGGCGGCTAAGACGGCACCCGTGGGTACCGACTCATCCGCGCCCAACAACGGGTTGACGATTTTCGGCCGAGACGACTTCTTCGGCGTCGACGTGTCCAATAAATATTCATCGATATCCCCATCCTTCCTCTTCGAATCGCGCGACGCGTCCTCTTCGTCGTTGTCGCCGTTGTTGTTCTCGTCGCCTTCATCGCGTCGCGTATTTTCCTCCTCCTCTTCGTCCTCCTCGCCGTCGTCTTCCTCCTCCTCTTCGTCCTCCTCGCCGTCGTCTTCGTCCGCCGCCGTCGACCTCGACCGCGTCGTCGTCTTCCCCCCACGCGCGCGACCCGACGTCCCGACGCTCCCCGACCCACTCCACCGATCCACCACCTCTCTCAAAATCGACATCGCCTCGTCCTCGTCTCCCGTCTCGAGCGCCGCTCTCGCCGCGTCCGCCGCCGTCGCGTTCGCCTCGGTCGCCAACGCCTCGACGCGCGTCATCTCCTCGGCCAACTCTGTCGACGATTTTTCGTCTCGCTCGGCGTCGAGCGTCTCCAGCGCGTCGCGAAGCTCATCGATGACGTTCTCCATCGCGCGTTTCGGCGATGTGGACGTCGTGGACGTCGTCGTGGTCGTCGTCGTGGTCGTCACATTTGTGTGATTCGCGGTGGTGCGACCACGATCGTCGCTCGCGGCGTTCACGAGCGGCGCGCGGGCGAGCGCGACGCACGCGAGGGCAACGAGAACACACGTCGCGCGTCGCCGGCGGCGCGGCATGGAGGTGCGTCGACGCGCGCGCGCGCGAGGATGCGGATGATGGTAGATGCCAGAGAGAAGATGGTGTTCGGCGAGCGAGGGGAGAGTTCGGACGCGTCGACGGACGGTGCGGTGCGTTACAGAGAAATCTAGACGTTCTTTTTATAATCGCCCATCAAATGCGCGAATCTCGATATCATCGTCGCGAAAAAGCCGTAATCGAAGAGTTTGAGCAACATGCGGAAACCGACGGCGACGCCGCCGACGTCGTGCCAGAGCACGCGACCGACGGGACGGAAGATTTCGCTCGGTAATTCCTCTGGTTTCACCGCGAAATTCATGAAAAAGTTGAGCGAGTCCAATTTGTGTGCCTTGTCGTAAAAGTTACTCGCCACGGGACTCGGATGGACGGCGCAGACGTCGATGCCTCGAGACTTGAGCTCGACGCCGACGTTGGCCGCGAACGCCGAGACGTACGACTTGGTCGCCCCGTACAACGCCGAGAACGGCGTCGGTTGACACGCCGCCGCCGACGACGTGAACACGACGCACCCTCTCAATTTCTTCTCTAACATTCTCGTCACGAAGACGTGCGTGAGCCGCATCGCGCTCGTCGCGTTACACTCGTGATTGGCGTTCAACTTGGCCAACGGTTGTTTATCGAAGAAACCCGTCAACATGAACCCGGCGTTATTAAACACGCACTGCACGTCCACGTCTCGCATCGCGTCCCCGATCTTCTCCACGTACGCTCCGGTGGTATCTCCCAAATCACACCCCACGGCGCGAATCTCACACGTCGAGCCGTATTTCTCCCGTAATTCCCGCTCCGTCCTTCGCAACGCCTCGTCCTCGAGCGCGCACACGCACACGTTGAGCCCTTGTTCACACAGCGCCACCGCGATCGAGCGTCCGATCCCGGTCGATCCACCGGTAACGAGCGCCCACTTGGCGTCGTACTTCTTTTTCAAATTTTGCGTCGGCATCGCGTGGACGAGGAGTTTCGGCACCCAATACGTCCCGAGGGCGAGAAAGCCGTAGAGCGCCAAGAGATGGGTG
>Ga0181568_10003169_pt1 | contig 14885 bp, 10 predicted proteins | sample 101ome_20_FD_133758 | JGI IMG/M metagenome (GOLD analysis project Ga0181568, IMG submission 133758) | Coastal salt marsh microbial communities from the Groves Creek Marsh, Skidaway Island, Georgia - 101404AT metaG (megahit assembly) | ecosystem: Environmental > Aquatic > Marine > Intertidal... | reverse complement strand
GGACGGTCGCGACGCGCGTAGGATCGGGACGGAGCACGAAAAGCTCGGGTACGACGTCGCCACCGAGCGACGAATGGAGTACCCGGTGGTTAAACACGTCTTGAGTTCGCTCGTCGAACGGTACGGGTGGACACCGATCGATGAGGGAGAGAACATCATCGGGTGCGCCAAGGATGGACAGAGCGTGACGCTGGAACCGGGTGGACAATTCGAACTCTCGGGGGCGCCGTTGGAAAATTTGAGGCAGACGGAGGAGGAGGTGCGGTGGCACATCGAGACGGTGACGGCGCTCGCCCAGGAGAGAGGGCACAAGTTTATGGGAATTGGATTCGATCCGCAGTGGTCGGTGGCGGAGGTGCCGATGATGCCAAAGGGTCGGTATAAGATTATGCGAGCGTACATGCCCACAAAGGGGACGCGAGGTTTGGATATGATGTTTCGCACGTGCACCATTCAAGTCAATTTGGATTTTGAGGATGAGCGCGACATGGTGCGCAAGTTTCGCACGTCTTTGGCGTTGCAACCGATCGCCACCGCGTTATTCGCCAACTCGGCGTTCGTCGATGGACGAGACACGGGGTATCAGTCGATGCGTTCCGACGTGTGGAAGGACACGGATGCCGATCGCACGGGGACGTTGGCGTGGGTGTTTGAGGATGATTTCGGGTTTGAAAAGTACTGCGATTACGTCATGAACGTGCCGATGTATTTCGTGTACAGAAACGGGACGTACGTGGACGTGTCCGGGGAGTCTTGGCACGATTTCATGGAGGGGAAGCTTCCTCAATTGCCCGGGGACACGCCCAACATCGACGACTGGGAACAACACCTCACCACGGTGTTCCCGGAGGTTCGATTGAAGAGGTACATGGAGATGCGCGGCGCGGACGGCGGATCGTTCGAAGCCATCATGGCGCTCCCGGCGCTCTGGGTAGGATTGTTGTACTCACCGAAAGCGCTCGACGCCGCGGAGAAGTTGACGAGCGACTGGACGCAGGCGGAGCGCGACGCGCTCCGAAACGACGTCACCAAGGATGGTTTATCCACCAAGTTTAGAGACGGCACGGCGAACGACATCGCCAAGGAGATGATTCGCCTCGCCGTGGACGGGTTGAAGGAGCGAGGTCTGGGTGAGGAGGTGTACTTGGATTATTTACAAACCATCGTCCAACGCGGATCGAGCAACGCGGCGCGCATGTCCGAGCTCAACGCGTCCGAGTGGAAGGATGACCTCTCAAAGGTGTACGAGTACGCGACTTTTCCGGACGTCTTACCGACGTTTTAGTCAACGGCGCGCGCGAGCGAACACGGACGCGTGTGTGAACATTCTTTGTAAAAACGTTTAGCTGTGATACGTGCTCTTCTCCTTCTCTTCTCTTCTCTCTACCTACTTACTCTCTACGTGGGGGGCAACGGTGCCGACGACGGTTTCGTCTTCGCGCCCTCTCGCACCGCCGCGCTCGCGCCTCTGAATCCCGGATGCGCGGCGTCGCCCAATAATTCAAACACCACGCTTTCCGTACACGTCAAAATCGCGCCCGCTCTCTCCATTCGTCGCAACGCAACCGCTCTGTCCTCCAACCGTATGCTCGACACGGCGTCGACGCACACGAAGACGACTTTATCGCGCGTCAACAAATCCAACACCGTCTGTAGCACACACACGTGCGATTCGATCCCCACGATGACGTGATGATCACCCATCACATCTTCGTCGTCCGCGAACGTCGGGTACATGCTGAACGTCGTCTTCGCGCGCGTGATCGCGCGCAGTCCCGACGCGCTCGCCGCGTCCCGCACCGACGCCACCGTGCTCCCGAGCTTTTCGGGCACCTGTTCCGTGATGTACGCGCTCACCTCGAGAGACGGCGAACTCTCGACGATCGCGTGCATCGCGCGCATCAGCGTCGCGCAATTGTGCGCGACGTGATCGAAACCGGTGATGGCGGGTGCAAACTTTTCTTGTAAATCGCACACCCACAGGCGCACCGAAGGAACGCCCGACAGGGACGCGCGCGCGTCGCGCGACGCGGTGGACATGGTCGATCGCGCGATCGTGGAGACGCGCGGGCGTGGTCGTGCGCCCGTTTGAGGGAGACGGGCGCGCGCGATGGGAACGACGACGACGGCGCGAGAGAGACCTCGGAGCATGCGGCGAGTCGCGCGCTGAGGCGCGACGCGCGCCGACGCGACGGTTTCGGCGCCGTACCGCGTGAACTCTTCGAGCGCGATTCGTTACAAGACAAAAACACGAATTCGCGAAAATCGAGAATTCTCTACTAGCCTACGCTAGGGTGTGTGATATCGGTACAAGAGCGCGCGCGCGTTTGTCTCTCGCCCGCTCTCGCGAGGCGAGCGCGAGACTCCTCCGCGCGCGCGTTCCGACGAAACCCCGGAGAACATTCAACAGTATTAGATGAGCAACTTTTCGATGGCATCCTTCAAGTTTTGAATCTGCTGCTTCAACTGCGAACCCTCGTTCGTCGTCACCGAAGCCGCGATGACCGGTCTCGACACGCCGCACGCGCGTCCGAGCGCCTGCTTACTCGGCACGAAGACGTACGGAACGTTTTTATCCTCCGCTAACAACGGCAGGTGCAACAAAATTTCCAACGGTTCCGTGTCCGCCGCGAGAACAACGAATTCACTGATCCCTCGGTTCAGCGTCTTCGTCGCCTCGTTCGCGCCCTTTTTAAGTTGTTTATAGTTGCTCGCCTGCTGCACGATGTCCAAAATGGTGATCGTCAACTGCGCATCCGCGAGCGGGTACGCCTTCGGGTTCGCCTCCGCCATATCGGCGCGTCGTTCGATAAATCGATGGTAGTCCTGCGTCGCGCGCGCGGAATCGTTCCGGTCAGTCTCTCTCGCCGTGCTCGTCGTCCTTTCGTCCTCCCCGCGCGTTCGTCGTCCCACCCTAAAACCACCATTCACGCACGCATTCGAGCGCGCGTTCCCACCGAGATCGCGTCGCGTGCACCGTCTCGCGTCTCGCGCGTCGCGCGCGCACCTCTCGTTCGACGATCGGACAGCGTCACGGCTCTGGCTCGCGCGCGCGGGTCGGCGGCGACGACGACAAAGCTCGGCTGGATTGTGGCGCCGCCGCCACGCATTCTTCCCGGGACGTGGATGCGCGCTTGAGTCCTGACTCGTCGATGAGTCCCCCCGTTGTGGCCAGCCTCGAATGCGTGGAAAAGTGCGCGAGGGCGCGTGGGCGCGCGAGGGAGCGCGAGAGAGAGCGCCACGCGCGCGCGTCGATGGCGTCGATGGCGTCGTCCTCGATATCGTCGTCGTCGTCGTCGTCGCGCGCGGTGGTGACGGGACGAGCGGCGATGGGGCGACGGGGCGCGCCGCGCGCGAGCCGCGCCGCGCCGCGCGAGGACGACGACGTCGTCGACGGCGGCGGTGCGGACACGATCGCGGGGATCGCGACGCCGGTCGTCGGTGGTGTGGGTGGCGTCGCGATATTACGTCTGAGTGGATCGCGCGCGACGGCGATCGCGGGTGAGGTGTTCGCGCCGGGACGGCGGCGGAGACGAAGAGGCGAAGACGCGAAGGCGGAGCCGACGACGACGTTCGAGAGTCATCGAGCGGTGTACGGGGTGGTCGTCGACGAGGACGGTGATGTGATCGATGAGGTGATCGCGTTGGCGTTTTTAGCGCCGAGGAGTTACACGGCGGAGGACGTGGTGGAGTTGCACTGTCACGGCGGCGCGGTGTGCGTGCAACGCGTCTTGGCGAGATGTTTGAGCCGAGGCGCGCGTTTGGCGAAGAATGGGGAGTTTACGCTGCGCGCGTTTTTGAATGGGCGGTTAGATTTGACGCAAGCGGAGGCGGTGCACGCGCTCGTGAGCGCGAAGACGACGGAGGCGGCGAACAGCGCGTTGGCGACGATGAGAGGCGGGTTGACGACGCCGGTGGGCGAGGCGCGCGCGACGTGCGTCGATTTGTTAGCCGAGCTCGAGGCGAGATTGGACTTTGACGACGAGATGGTGCCGCTCGACGTGAAAATAATCGAGGCGAAGGCGTTGAGCGCGCGAGAAAAGATTCGAGAGGTGCTCGCGACGGCGAAGAGGGGCGCGTTGCTCGAGACGGGCGTCACCGTGGCCATCGTCGGAAGACCAAACGTGGGAAAATCTCGTCTGCTCAACGCGCTCACGAGGAGCGAGCGGTCCATCGTGACGTCGCGAGAGGGAACGACGCGAGACGTCGTCGAAGCGTCGGTGAACATCGGTGGCATTCCAGCCACGCTCTTGGACACGGCGGGGATTCGGAGCGAGACCGACGACGAGGTGGAGAAAATAGGCGTCGAGCGCTCGCGCGCGGCGGCAGCCGGGGCGGACATCGTCGTTTTGGTCGTTGACGCCGAGAGGGGTTGGGTGGATGAAGATTACGCCATCTGGATGAGCGAGATCGCTCGGAACGATCGCGCGAAGGGTTCATCTGTGCTCGTGATAAACAAGACGGACGTCGCCGACGCCGCGAACGCGTCTCCGCCGCCGGACGTGCTCGACAGTTTCAGTACCATCGTGCGCGTGAGCGCGGCGACTGGTGATAATTTGGGTGACTTAGAGAAGGCGATCGTGCGCACCGTCAGCGGCGGCGCCGTCGACGCCGAAGGAGGCGCGTGGGCCGCCAACCAACGCCAAGCCGAGGCGTTGCAAGTCGCACTTGATTCGCTCGATCGTCTTCAACAGACCATCGAGGCCGACATGCCGCTCGATTTTTGGACCATCGATCTTCGAGAGGCTGCGTTCGCGCTCGGCAGCGTCACGGGCGACGACGTCACGGAAGACATCTTGGACACCATCTTCGAGAGGTTCTGCATCGGCAAATGAGAACAAAGCCTCACACCGAGACGCTCGTCATGTCGCCGCCGACGATCAAGCTGTTCACGCACTCGCTGTGTCCGTACGCGCACCGAGCGTCGCTCGCGCTCTGCGAGAAGGGACTGCGACCGGAGGTTTTTGAATCGCACGTCGACTTGAGCAACAAACCTAAAGAGTTCCTACGTTTGAACCCGCGAGGACTCGTGCCCGCGATGCAAATCGACGACGGAGAGATCATGATCGAGTCGTCGAACATCATCGTACACATCGATGAAATCTTGGATCGCGGATCGCTCACGCAAGGGGCGGCGCGAGAAGAGATACTAGAATTCGTCGCCGCGGCTGATAGAAACGGCGGCTTCATCTCCTCCGGTCTGTCCTTTGTCGGTGGAGGCTGGGGGTTTCGTCGAGGCATGCCGCGCGCGTCGCAGGTCGAGCAGTTTGAAAAGACGATCGCCGGTCTGGACACGCTCCTTCGTTCGAGTGGCGGAGACTACTTGTTCGGTTCAACGGTGTCGTTGGCAGACATTGTTATTTATCCCTTTGCCGAGCGGTTTCAGCTCGCGTGTAGAGAGTTTCAAGAGTACGAGCTCGGCGAGGCACAGAACGCCGAGGCGTTCGTCGTGTGGTTGGCGACGATGGCAGCGCGAGACTCGGTGAAAGCGCTCAGACCGAACGACGAGAAACTCCTGGCGAGCTGGAGACGCACGGAACGCCTGGATTATTTCGATTATGAAACAGCAGATAGAGAGAACCCTTAGCTAGTCTAGCTTATTGATTTACATTGTTATAACATAACCGCAGCGTATTCTAGAAGAAAAACTCAGTCTCACTTGCCCTCTCTCGCGTTTAACGTGGCCCACTGCAGATGCAACTGCTTCTGAATCTGCGGGACGATGTCTACGCCAGACTGAATCGTACGAAGAATGACCCCGACATTTGTCTTTTCATCCTTTCTGAGCGTTTCGATGTCGTCGCCGTACGCTTCGATGAACGCACTGCGGTACATTTTCGCGAATTCCGTCTCTTCTTCGCCCTCCTTTTGACCTTCAGTCGCGGTGGTGGCGTTCTCCAGAGAATCAATGGCAGCTTGCGCGCGCCCAAACACCACGTTGTTGTGCTTCGCGACGGAGTCCCACATTCTACACTGAAAATTCGCTGGATCGAGGTTATCCACTATCTGGCTCACCGCCGTGCGTGGACGCAAATCGTCTTCCAGAGACAAACTTGTCTCGAGCAAATTGTCCCTCGCTCCCATGAGCGACAAGTTTTTCCGCAACATCTTCTTAATCACCGCCCCCACTTGCATGCCGAGGTCCTTACACACCTTATCCATGGCATCGTCGAGTCCCACCTTCTTCAAACGCTCCCGTGCCTCTTCATCAAAGCACTCGACGCCGCCGTATCGATCGAGCGCCGCTCGCAGCGCGCTTCTCGCTCGACTGAATTCTGCACTCACATCTTCCTCCGCATCGGCGTCCGCGTTCTCACTACTGGAAGACTTGCTCTCACTAGCATCGTTGTCGTCGTTATCGTCGTCGTCGTCGTCGTCCAACTCGCCATCGTCGCTCGAATCGTCTCGTTTCGTCTCTCTGCGCGCGTCGGCGTCGTCGGAATTTTCGGAGTCGCTCGACTGCCAGTCGCTCGACTCGGAACCATCATCCTCAGTTTTCGCCGGTGGCGGCGACGGCGACTGCCGCTTCACCTCCTTCTTCTTTTCTTTCTTTTCCTTCTTTTCCTTTTTCTCCTTCTTCATCTTTTTCGAGTCGTCTCCCTTGTCGCGCTTTTTGGACGCCGAGGACGGTTCACCGTCTCTCTTTGACTTTTTCGCGCTCTTCGGTTCGAGAAGCGTCTCGCTCGCGCGCTCGCGCGTGCGCGTCATCGCGATCGGGGTCGTCTCTTTCACTGCGTTCGAGTCTCCGGTGCGTCGCGCCGCCTGTCGATGCGTCAAGGCGCGATGCGCGAGCGGTCAGTACGAGCGGCGGCTACGAGACGATTGCGCGCGCGTTCGCGACGATGCGTGACGCGACAGCCGCGCGAACGCGAGTCGCACCTCGAGCATGCGGGCGATCTCTGCCAGACCGCCCTGGTCGCGGAGGTTTTGCGCCATGACGCGCGCGAAGGTTTGAGGCGTGGAGGCGTCTCGCGGCGCGTCTCGCCGCGCGTTTCGGAGTACCGATTGAACATTAAAACTTGTACAAGAATGTGAGCGCGCCGCGATCGATCGTTCGATTATTTTCGCTTCACCGCGACGATATCGTCCTTCGAGACGAAAAAATCCGTCCTCGGAAGCTTTACGGCGCCGATGAGTCCGTGCACTTGCACGTTGAGCTCAGAACCGTCCCTGTAGAGCGAAAACGGAGACTCGATCGCTAAGTGATCCGAGACCGATCGCGACGGTCGCAGATCGATGGATCGTCCCTGTTGCATCGCCGCCACCAAGCCGACAGCCTTCAACGCGTTGCTTCGCGGCATGGCATCAAAATTAATGTACGGCTTACCGTCCCAGCTCACGCCGACGCCGAGGTTCACCTCGGTGCGCATGACGTCTTCGAGCACGTCAAACTTTCGCTGCAATTCGACGCCTGTGACGTCGATGGCGATCTTACCGGGTTCACCGAACTCGTGTTCGAGCTTGGCGAACATGTGCGCCTGCTTCGACGTGTAATCAGCCATGGCGCCCACCGTGACGGATGTCTTGTCTTCGAGCTTTTCGTGTCCACGAATATTAAACGTCTGCTCGAGCGAATCGCGCGCGCGTCGCGCGTCATTCGTCAGTCCAACGTTCGTCGGTCCTCGAGCGCGAGACGACGCGACCATCATCGCGCGCGCGACGCGCCTCGCGCGTGATTCTCGTCGCCTCCCGCGAAATGCGAAAATGCACACGTCCGCGCACGGATTAAATCCTCGCGCGCGTCGCCGCGTACCTTGGAAACCTTCACTCCCCACACCGGCTCGTCGTGCAAACTAACGCGCGGGATCTTAATATCTCGCCACCACGGACGAGAGTCGCCCGACGGGCCGCTCGTCGCGTCATCCGCCGCGGCTTTTTTTTCGTTGACCGATCTGGCCGGTTTGGTTTGCTTCGTCGCGCTCGCGTCGGCGGCGTTCTCCGCCATGATCGAGCGTTCGAGCGGGGCCGACGATGGAGATTCGTTCCGCGTTCGACGACTCGCGAGACGACGACGTCGCGACGGGGTCTGCCGCACACGAGGGCGACGCGCGCGCGAAGGCGCGCTCAACAAAACGACAAGGGGAAAAGAGTTGAAAAAAACAGAGTTTAAGAAGAACTAGAGTCCTCAGAATTACAATGCGAAACCTCACTAAGTGTTGGTGACGCACCATTCGTTCGACGACGCCTCGACTACTCGAGCTCGTACACCCCACCCACGCGTCTCTCTCCTCGGCGAAGACCGTCTCTCCGCCCCGCGAGAGGGACTGAACAACAGACATACACGATGATGAAATCGCTTACGCCTGGACAGTGGCGCGTTGGGCGAGTTCGCGCGCGATGACGCGCTCGCGAGCGGCAGTCTTCGCTTGCGACTTCACACCCATGATACCACCACCCCACGTTCTGGACGTCTTGGTGAAGACGTCGTTGTAGGAAGCCTTGATGGCTTCGACGAGCTTGGAGAATTCAAGCTTGTCTTCGTTCTTAATCGCGGTGAGCGCCAAAGCAGTGGCGGTCTTCTTGTGGACGACCGCACCGAGGCGAGCTTTACCCTTGACGATGCAGTACGGCACGTTCATTTGCTTGCACAACGCCGGCAACCAGACGACGAGCTCAATCGGGTCGACGTCGTGCGCGATGACGACGAGTTGCGCCTTGCCTTGCTCGATGAGGTAGGTGATGTGGTTGATACCAAACTTCACGACAACCGGCTTCTTGCTCTCAACATCCTTACCAGCAGCCTCGGCTTCAGCCATACCCGCGAGGCGCTCCTTCTTTTGAGCCGCATCCTCCGGGCGGTACTTCATGAGCAACTTGAAGAGGTTGGTGGCCAAGTTCTTGTCCAACGTGTTGTTGAACTGGTTGACAGCCGGCGGCACCTTCAAGCGCTTTTGCAAGACGCGGCGTTGACGCTGGATGCGAACATACTTCGGCCACTTGACGTAACGGTTAAGCGGCGTCTTCACCGGCAAAGAGTTACCGATGCCAAAGTTCTTCGGACGGCGCTCGAAGAGCGGATTCGTCGGACCCTTCGGTTCCTTCTTCGGTTGCTTCGCCTTGGTGGCAGCGGGCTTCTTGCTCGGAGCCTACGACGGGAACGAAAAACACACAGATACGAGCATCATCATCGTCAGTCTCGCGTTCGCATCGCGTACATCGCTCGCGTCGCGCGTCCCAGCCTCCGCGCGTCTCCGCGCGCCTCCGCGCGCAAAGCCCTAAGGGAACACGCCCTCGGCATCGATCCCACGTGATGCTCGCGCCCATCGTCCACGCCCTCGACCATCGCCCGTACGCCTCGCGCGCGATGCGATTCGCGCGCGACGTGATTCCATCACACACATCCGCGCGCGCGCATCCTCGACGATGCCTCGCGCCTCGCGCCCATCGCGCGCCCATCGCGCGCCCATCGCGCGTGACCCTAACCCACGCGCGTCCCGTCCCATCCCACCACCGCGGAGGTCCACCGCGCGCGCGCGCCGTCCCACCGCGCGCCGATCGAACGCGCGATCGTTCGCATTCGACGCATCTTCGCGCGTCCGTCGTCTCCTCTCGCGTCGCGTCGCGTCACGCACCATCGGTTTCGCGGTCGCGGCGGGGAAAGGCGGACGGCGCGCGCGCGCGCGCGAGGTCGAGGCCGAGGGCGACACGGTCGGGGGTCGTGATGCGCGCGTGTATGGGTTTCCAGGGGACGTATATATGGGGTCTCGTGCGCGCGTGATGGAGGGTTGGTACATGCGTGTGGTTCGGGGTGTGTGACTCGTCATCGTGTGGGTCGAGGAGAAATTCGGACATGTGGTCGGGTGTGACGGTCGCGAAATTCTGTGCGCGCATTCGTCGGCCGACGCATTCGCGCGCGCGCGTCGACGTCGCGTCGCTCGACGGCGGTCGCGCGCGACGCGGTCGGTCGGTGACGATTCGCGTGACGTCGTCGCGCGGCGATGGAGGCGGCGGTGGCGGAGGAGGCGGCGGTGGCGGTGGGAGAACCGTCGGGGACGCCGCGCGCAGAGGACGGCGAGGCGACGCGCGAGGAGGCGAAACGGGCGCGCGAGGCGAGCGAGGGGGGGAGAGAGGACGCGGGTGAGGCGAGCGGGAGCGATGACGCCTCTCGAGCGAAACGGGCGCGGGTGAACGGGAGGGTGGAGGTGAAGACGGAGTCGAATGCGCGCGAGGCGACGGAGGAGGCGAGGGACGCCGGCGCGACGACGCGGTGGGTTCCGGGCGCGACGAGGGTCGGGGAGACGATTTTGACGAGGACACAGGTTGCGAAATTAGCGACCAAGCTCCCGTACGGGTTCGAGTTCATGGGGGTGGATGGACCGATCGGACACGTGTCGAGAGAGGGCGAGCTCTACGGCAGGAGCGCCGAGGAGGAGCGGCGATGGGCGGCGAGTCAGGTGACGTCCATGGGCGCGGTCGAGGATGATTTCGTGCCAGATTTCGTCGGATTACGCGCGCCGAGGGGTGGTCGCGGCCACAAGGGCGGTCAGGCGCGCGCCAAGGCGCGGGGTGGACGAGGAGGACGCGCGGGTAGAAAGGTGGCGGCGGAGGCGCGAGGCGACGTCTTCGGCGCGGACCCGTTCGCCGCGGCGTTCGTCGACGTCGTGCCCCCGATGCGGCACATTTCCGGTCCCGGCGGGGCGTTAACCATGCCCGGGATGTCATCGGGTCGGTCTCACCTCGGATCGGCGAAACAGCCGAGCGCGAGAGCGTTGGCTGAGGAACGCGAGAAGAAGATTGCGCTTCGCAAGCGCTTGATTGAACTCGAAAATTTAGTCACAACGCTGGGCGCGCGCGCCATGGATTTGATCGAAGAGAGGGATGAGTTGAGTCTCATCTCTCAGCGCGCGAACGCCCACGTGAACGCGATCGACACCAAGCGGAAAGCGTCCTCGGTGTCTCGAGGCGTGTCGTCGGTTCGGCAAAAATTGGCGTGCAAACCGGACACGCAAGTCGGATTCGACACGCTTCGGTACCGGTGTTTGTTGGAGGTGGTGCACAAACAGTGCTTGTCGTCGGTCAGGCAATTGATCGCGCACAAGTGGGGATTTCCTTTCGCCGCGCCGGTGGATCCAGACGCGCTCGGATTGCCGACATATAGGGAAATCGTCAACGAACCGATGGATTTGGGCACGATTAAGAAACTCATAGAGGACGGAGGAAAGTACGTCATGGCGGAAGAGGTCGACGCGGACGTGCGTCTGACGTTTGCGAACGCGATGAAGTTCAACGGCGAGGGCACAGACGTGCACGTCATGGCGCGCGAACTCTTAGCCGAGTGGGAGCTGAAGTGGGACGCCATCAAGCAGCGCATCGTCGACGTCGAAGCGTGTTGCGTCGTCGAGCGAGAGATGGCTGAGGCTAAAAACGAAGCCGCGCGTCGTCGAGCAGACCTGGTGAACAAAGAGAAGGAGTGCGCGAACGCGACCGAGGCGCTCGGGGTGGTGAGCGCGCAACTCAGACAAGTCGAGACGCAAGTCTTCGCGTTGATGCGCCCTCTCAGTCACGAGGATCGTCTCGCGTTGGCGTCCAATCTTCGAAGCTTACCGGACGAGCTGCGCAAGGACGCGGAGAACATCGTCGTCACGAACGGTAACGGGTACAACAAACGCGCGCACTTGGAGGATATCAGCGCCCACAACGACATCACGCTTCATCTATTGTCGCGATACGCCAAGACGGTGCATAGAAACAGAATAGCCGTCGTCGCCGGTTGGTGCGGACACGCCACTCCCGAACACGTTCTCGCCCCATTCAAGCGAGAACCCGAGGTTCCTGTCAACGTCAACATCGCCAACTTCGTCATCGGTCAGCCCATCGACGACATGGCGAGCGGATTGGGCATTCAATCCATCGACAACATCCCGGACGACATGGAGTTCGATCCGGGCGACTTTGAAGACCTCTTCGAGGGCGTTCCGCTCGACGTGAGCGCCGACGGCATAGACATCGATCTGGGCCTATAGTTTAATCTGCGTTCATGAACGAGCACGATGTAATACGTAATATCACACGCGCTGTACGACCGACGTCGCGCGCGCGTCGCGTCCCGACGGTCTTCGCCTCGAGCTCGAGGGCGACGCATCCGCACACGCGCGCGCACAGTCCGCGTCGACGCGCGCGCACGCACGAGCGCGAGGAAGCGACGCGCGGGACGACGAACGTCTCGACGCGGTCGTCATGTCGCTCTCCCTGCGCCCGCGTCAGCGCCACGCCGTCGTCGAGTTGATCAACTTGATGAAGAATTCAAAGACACCTCTCGCGGCATTCACCACGGATCCGGAGGCCGAGGCGGACGAGGCGAACACGTACAAGGTGCTCGTGCTCGATAAGTTCACGCACGACATCATCGCGCCGCTGGTGACGCTGAAGGACCTGCGCGACCACGGGGTGACGTTGCACTTGAAGTTGCAACAGGATCGCGAAGAGATTCCAGACACTCCGGCAGTGTACTTTGTCGCGCCGACGGCCGAGAACGTCAAGCTCATCGCGAATGATTTTAAGCGATCGTTGTACGATTCCTATCATCTGAATTTCACCAGCACGCTGCCGACGAGCGCGTTGGAGGAGTTGGCGACGAGCGCGGTGCGCAACGGCGTCGACGCGCGGGTAAAGTGCGTTCGTGATCAGTATCTCGGATACATCTCTCTGGAGGATAACCTGTTCGATCTCTCAATCGAGGATGGGTATCAGTTGTTGCACGATCCGCGCGCGGCGGAGAAGGATGTCGAGCGCATGATTTCGAGCGTGGTGACGGGACTGTTTAGCGCGTGCGCGACGTTGGGACAGGTTCCGGTGATTAGGTCTCAGCGAGGGGGCGCGGCGGAGATGGTGGCCAAAGAGTTAGAATCACGACTTAGAGATGCGTTGAGCCAGAGGGGCAATCCGTTCGAGAACGGTGCGCGAGTGACTCCCGGCTCGTCGTCGGTGCAGCGGCCGCTGTTGTGCTTATTTGATAGAAACTTTGACTTGACGGCCATGTTACAGCACGCGTGGACGTACCAACCGTTGGTTCACGACGTGTTGAACATGCGATTGAATCGCGTGGACGTCGACACCGACACCGGTTCGGCGAGCGCCGCCACCTCGGGGTCCAAGCCGAAGAGTTATACGCTCGAGCGCACCGATCCGTTTTGGGCGGAAAACTCGCACGCGCAGTTTCCAAAGGTTGCGGAGGAGGTCGAGGCAGAGTTGGCCAAGTACAAGGAAGCGATCAAGCGCGTGAACGCGCAGGCTGCGATGGTGGATGACGAGGGCGACGCTTTAGGTAACAGCACGGCGAAACTCGCCGACGCGGTGCAGTCGCTTCCCGAGCTTCAGGAAAAGAAGAGAGTCATCGACAAGCACACAAACATCGCCACCGCGTTACTCGGGAACATCAAGCAGCGCGGATTAGATGAATATTACGCCATAGAGGAAGATTTACTCGTAGGTAAAGGGGACAAGCCGTCGGTGATGAGTTTGTTACAAGCCACCGGTCGCGGAAGCGCTGAGGACAAGGTGCGTCTCGCCATCTTGTACACCTTGTCGGCGACGGAGGGCATGTCACCGCAAGACGCGGAGGAAGTCGAAGGCGCGCTGCGCGCCAGCGGGGCGAACACTTCGGCGCTGTCGTACATCAAACGCATGATGGCCCTCAACGCGAGTCTGGCGAAGAACGCGTCGGCGGACGGCGTAGGTCACCGCCGCGCCGACTCGAGCCAGGGCAACATCCTAGAGTGGGCCGATAAGCTCTACGGTCAGAGCATCAACACCATCACCAAGGGCGTGAAGAATTTACTCAGCGGCGAGCGCGTCCTCCCCATCGCCGTCGCCGTCGAAACCCTCATGGCCAACCAACCCGGACCCGAGTCGTCCGAGTACGCCTACCTCGACCCAAAATCTCCGCACGGCGCCGCGCGCGCCCCTCGCGAGGGCGATCCCGCCTTCCACGACGGCATATGTTTCGTCATAGGCGGCGGAAATTACCTCGAGTACCAATCCCTCGAGGAATTAAAGGCGCGCGAGCGCACACACGTCCGTTCCATCACCTACGGATCGACGTCTCTGTGCGCGAGCGAGCGCTTTCTCGCCTCGCTCGCCGCGCTCGGCGGCGGCGTCTGAGCGCCCACCGATCGATCGGTCGACCGCCCTCCGTTGCAACACACACACAGAGAGACATCACTAGCGCGCGCATCGCACGCACGTCGCACCGTTCCCCGCATCACCCCTCGATCGACTCGATTTCGTAGACGCGCGACGAGTCGACGCCGCGCCTGGGCCCAGCCGTTCCGTCGCCACACGACGACGACGCGTTCCCCCGCGACGAATGACGCGCGGGAAACTCGAGGTGAACGGTACGCGCGACGCGAGAGGGACGACGCGACGCGAACACGAACGCGAATGCGTGATTCGACGCGTGATTCGACGCGCGCGACGGTGAATCGTCGACGAATGACTGACGACACGGATTGATGAAATCGCCGCGTGGCGAATTACGATGGGAACGCGTAGTCTTGAGCGCGATCCGACTCGCGGACACGCAGACGTTCGGCAAACAGGACCCGTACGTGGTGCTCAAGTGCGGTGAACACGCGCAGTTTCGAACCAAGGTGTGCCGAGACGGAGGCACGGCGCCGACGTGGAACGAGAGGTTTACGTTTCCCATTCAACGCGGGGAACGCGAGTTGCACGTGCGCATTTGGAATTCTAACACGCTCACGAGCGATAAGTGCATCGGAAGTTGCGTGGTGGAGTTGGATAAGGTGTTTAAGGATGAGTATGATGATGTGGAGGTGATGGTGATGGACGTCAAGGGAAGACAGGCGGGTCTGTTGAATGTCATCTTGACGTTTACGCCGTCGCAGACGTCGAGAACGGCGGGGGCGCCGGCGGCGCAGACGGCGCCG
>Ga0181568_10003165_pt1 | contig 14895 bp, 8 predicted proteins | sample 101ome_20_FD_133758 | JGI IMG/M metagenome (GOLD analysis project Ga0181568, IMG submission 133758) | Coastal salt marsh microbial communities from the Groves Creek Marsh, Skidaway Island, Georgia - 101404AT metaG (megahit assembly) | ecosystem: Environmental > Aquatic > Marine > Intertidal zone... | reverse complement strand
TTGTTTTTTACTTTTTTTGCCCTTATTTTTTTTAGTATTTTTCTTGGAATCCATTTTTTTCTTGGAATCTTTGAATGCTTTTCTTTTTTTAGACATGTATTTAGATGGAAATAATTTATGAATCACGTCACGTACTTTATCCATATCTTCTTCATCCATATCTTCTTCGTCCGAGTCTTGTATATTTTTTGCAGATTTTCCCTTTTTTTTATTATTTTTGGTATTTTTAGATTTAGGTGGTTTGTAAGAACTGTCATCCGTGTCTTCATCACTAATTTCGGAAACAGTTTCATATTCAGATTCTGAAGAGTCATTCTCTTGATTGGGATCAAAAGCAGATTTACGTTTCTGTTTATCGCCCTTTTTGGTTTCTTTGTTGGAATTGGTAGTTATTCTAGTCATAATTAGATTGATTTATTTTGTTATGAATAAGGAGATTTTTTTGAGTCAATTTTATGTGATCTAATAAAATTGATATTCTAATATAAATATTTAAATAGTAATATATAGTATAATATAGTGATGTCGTATTTATCGAATACAAGTAAAAAGCACTCATCAAGGATTATTGGTGTCCAATTTAGTATGTTATCCCCAGAAGAGATTCGTAAGAACTCGGTAGTGGAGATATCATCAAGGGACACGTATATAAATAATAAGCCAGTGGTTGGTGGTTTATTTGATCCGCGTATGGGTGTGTTAGAACCAGGTATAGTTTGTCCTACGGATGGATATACGTATATTGACACACCAGGTTATTTTGGGCACATAGAGTTAGCTAGACCGGTATTCTTTATTCAACATATAAAAGAGATAATAAAAATAACAAAAAACGTGTGTTTTAAATGTAGTAAATTATTAATCAATAAGAATCAGCATAAACATATTTTGGATTATTCTCCGGATAAGCGTTGGCATTATGTTACAAACATACGTGGAAATATAATGAGATGTGGAGAGCATTCGGATGATGGTTGTGGTTGTATTCAACCGAAAATAAGGTTGGAAGGTTTTTCAACAATAAAGGCGACTTTTGAATATCAAGATAGTGAAACGGGTGAGAAGTCGTTACAGGAGACGGAATTGACACCCGAATTTATTTTGAAACAATTTAAAAGAATATCGGATGAAGATGTTGTATTTATGGGTTTTAGTCCGGTGTGGTCAAGACCGGAGTGGATGGTATGTCAAGTGTTGCCAGTTGCGCCTCCATCGGTGAGACCATCCGTAAAGCATGATGCGCAGCAGCGTAGTGAAGATGATTTGACGCATATTTATAGTAGTATAATAAAGAATAATAGTGATTTGTTAGAAAAGATAGCGAATAATGCTTCTCCGCATGTGATAAAGCAGTTGGTGGATACGTTGCAGTATTTGATAGCGATGATAGCGAATAATAAGGTGAAAGGTGCGGAGCCGATGGCGCAGAGGTCGGGTCGTACGATGAATTGTATAATGAGTCGTTTGAATAGTAAAAATGGTAGAATTCGTGGTAATTTGATGGGTAAACGTGTAGATTTTAGTGCAAGATCGGTTATTACAGGTGATCCAAATTTATCAATTCGTGAATTAGGTGTACCGTTAAAGATAGCGATGAATATTACGAAGCCAGTGACGGTGAATAATAAGAATCGTGATTTCTTGATGAAATTGGTTCAGAATGGGCAAGATAAATATCCAGGAGCGAAGATATTGGAGAGGAAGAGTGGTGAGAGTATAACGTTACGTTATGTGGATCGTAATTCAATAAGGTTACATAATGGTGATATTGTACATAGACATATGATGAATGGTGATGCGGTGTTATTTAATAGACAGCCGAGTTTGCATAGAATGAGTATGATGTGTCATATAGTAAAGATAATGAAGAAGGGTGATACATTTCGTATGAATGTGGCGGATACGAAGCCATATAATGCGGATTTTGATGGTGATGAAATGAATATGCATATGCCGCAGAATGTGTTGGCGGAGACGGAATTGAAGCATTTGGCTGCGATTCCTTATCAGATGGTGAGTCCAGCTGGTAATTCTCCGATAATTGGTATATATCAGGATTCGTTGTTGGGTTCGTATAGATTTACGAGATCAAATTTGAGTTTTACGCCGCGTGATACGATGAATTTGTTGATGATGTTTAAAAATGTAGATCCTTCAAAAATAAATGGTAAAAGTAGAATAAAGAATTTTGATATATTGGCGCAGATTTTGCCGGCGATAACATTGAAGTATAAAACGAAATTGTATGATGAGGATGAGGATTATAATTTATCAAATAATGTGTTGGAGATTTTGAATGGTAGTTATGAGAGAGGCCAGATGGAGAAGGGTGTATTGGGTTCATCTACGAAGGGTATAATACATAGAATTTGTAATGATTTTGGAAATATGCAAGCGACGAAATTTATAGATGATTTGCAGAATATTATTACGGAATATATGAAGACAAGTTCATTTAGTGTAGGTATCAGCGATTTGATGGCGAATAAGAAGACACAGGACAGTATTATTCATGCGATTACGACACAGAAGCAGGAAGTGCAATCAATTATAGAGCAAGTGCATTTGGGTACATTTGAGAATGATACATCGCAAACGAATAACACACATTTTGAGACGAATATAAATAAAGTGTTGAATAAGGCGACGGAGCAGGCAGGTAAGATCGGAAGAAAATCGTTGAGTAAGAATAATCGGTTTTTGATGATTGTGAATTCGGGATCAAAGGGTAATTTGATTAATATTTCCCAGATGATATCGTGTTTAGGTCAGACGAATGTGGATGGTAAGCGTATTCCATATGGTTTTGAGAGTCGTACATTGCCTCATTTTTGTAAATTTGATGATAGTCCATCGGCGAGGGGTTTTATTGAGAATTCGTATATTGCGGGTTTGACGGCTCCGGAGTTGTTCTTTCATGCGATGGGTGGTCGTGTAGGTTTGATTGATACGGCAGTGAAGACATCGCAGACTGGTTATATTCAAAGAAGATTGATTAAGGGTCTGGAAGATATAAAAGTAGAGTATGATATGACAGTGCGTAATAATAAAGGTAAGATTATTCAATTCCAGTATGGTGATGATCATTTTGATTCAACGAAGATAGAGAATCAATCGTTAGGGTTATTGGGTATGAGTATAGAGGATATTTATGTACATTATGATATATTAGGAAGTACGGAAATAGTGAATTTATTTAAGAGTGGAGTGGCGACGAGATATAGAAAACAGAAGAAGGATTTGGAGAAGAGATGTAAACAGTATATTGATACTATGTTGTTATCGCGTGATGAAATTATTGAAAAGGTGTTTAATTACAGTAATGATAATGGAGTGAAAGTTCCGGTGTCTTTCCAACATATGATTACGAATGTACAAGGGCAATTGGGATTGAATACAAATTCGTTGGTGGATATTACGCCATTGGAGGTGTTTGATTTAGTGGAATCTTATTTTAAGAAATTGGAGAATATGACGTATACAAAACCTTCGCGATTATTTGAGATAATGTTTTACTTTTATTTGACACCAAAGGAGTTGGTGACGAAGCGCCGATTTCACAGAAAGGGTGTGATAATGTTATTGGAGGCGATTTTGTTGAAATATAAGCAGTCAATTGTACATCCGGGAGAGATGGTGGGTGTTATAGCGGGTCAATCAATAGGTGAACCTACGACGCAGTTGACATTAAATACGTTTCATCTTTCAGGTGTAGCGTCAAAATCAAATGTGACGCGTGGTGTACCTAGAATTGAGGAAATATTGAGATTGACGAAGAATCCAAAGAATCCTTCTTTGACGGTGCATTTACGTGAGATGGATGAATCCAATCAAGATAAAGCGAGTCAGTATGCGAATATGTTAGAGCATACGAAATTGGTGGATGTAATAAAGAATGTGAAAATATGTTTTGATCCAGATGAGTATAATAGTGTAATAGAAGACGATAATTTGTTGGTAGAACAATATTATGAATTTGAGAAGATGATGGATGAGAGTGTATCACAAGAAGATCAGGATTGTAGTCAAGTGACGAAATCAAAATGGATTATAAGAATGGAATTTGATCCGGAGACGTTATTAGAAAAGAATATAACGATGGATGATATTCATTATGCGATTAATAATAGTCATGGTAATGATATTACATGTATGTATAGTGATTATAATTCAAGTAAATTGATTTTTAGAATACGAATGAATAGTGCAATGTTGTTAAAGAGTAGAAAACAGAGGGGGGTTGCGGAAACATTGGATCAGTCGGATGAGATTTACATGTTGAAGAATTTCCAAGATACAATTTTAAATAATATAGTATTAAGAGGTTTATCTGGAATAAAGAATGTGTTGCCAAGAAAGGTAACAACCTGTGTAAAGAAAGTGGATAGTAAATTTGTTCAGAGTGATGTTTGGGTATTGGATACAACGGGTACAAATTTATTGGATGTGTTGGCGTTTGAATTTATTGATAATAAGAAGACGTATAGTAATGACATAAAGGAAATATTTAATGTCTTGGGTATTGAAGCGGCAAGACAAGTGTTATACAATGAATTTATGGATGTGATGGAATTTAGTGGTGTATACATTAATTATCATCATTTGAGTATATTGTGTGATAGAATGACATCAAATCAGAATATGGTAGCAATTTTCCGTTCAGGTATATTGAATGATGATATTGGTCCTATCTCAAAATCAACCTTTGAAGTGCATACAGAAGTGTTATTGGAAGCGTCTCGTCATGCTGATTTTGATCATATGCGAGGTGTGTCTGCAAATGTAATGATGGGTCAAACGGGTACATATGGAACAGGTGCGTTTGGTTTGGTATTAGATATGAATGCAATGAAGAATATCCAATCCCAAGAAGCAGCAAGAGAAAATCTGGATGTGGAAATTGAAGGAATGCTTGGTGATGTGGAAGATAAAACCGATGTATGTGCAAAGAATAATATTCAAATAGAAAATAACTTAACTGCCGTGAAAAGAAATGATGTCGGAGATTTAGATGATGATTATGATATTGGTTTCTAAACATCTGAAGATTTAAATAAAACATTTTTTATCTTTATTCGTATAATTTGTATATAAAATGATATAAAAACAAATAACAAGGTATATTGTGTGTAACACATACTGGATTTAGCTCAGTTGGTAGAGCGGTTGACTGTAGTAGTTATAGGTATCAATAGGTCGCCTGTTCGAGTCAGGCAATCCAGATAAAAATAAGTTATAAAGATAATTTATTTTTATTGTAATTGTGTATAATGAATATAAGAAGGGAGCGTTGTAAGAATGGTACTAGAAGAAATAAGACAACAGGAGAGTGTGAATGTGTTTTGAACAATACTTGTGCGATTTGTTTAGAAAGGATAATAACGGGTAATGTAAAGACAACCTGTAAACATAATTTTCATAAAGAGTGTTTAGTTGGTTGGTGTAAACGGCAAGTTCCATCCACCGATGGACCTAATTGTCCACTATGTAGAAATAACATTGATCATACATATAAGAAAATTATGCCATTTAATAGTAAAGAAGTATTCCGTTATACAAATGTATGTGGTTTAGATGAAGATGGAATAAAGCATAATAGTAAACAAATTGATAAAATAATTCATAATCCTAAATTTGATATTAATGTAAAGAATTATTACGGACAAACTCTTTTAGATGAATTATGTTCTTATACGTTTATATCCGGTATACATTTTAAAGATTTTATTGAATATTTAATACAAAAGCCAACTATTGTAATAGATAATCATACGATTGCTGGTTTAATTGGAAACAAAAATGATGTGATATTAACCCTTTTTATAAAACATAATAAAATACCCCACTATTTAAAAAAATTGGTTGACGTATAAATGATTGATTGTATTTTGATAAAATATACGTTGATGTGTTTATTGATATGTTATACAAATCAATAAATGATGATAAGATGTTTATATGTAAATTATTTTTTAATTTTGAGTGCGACTTTGTATTTGCTTAAATAATTGAGGATGGGTGTGTAGTTGATATTGTCAGATTGTTTAAAAATAGTTTTGTTTTGTTGTAATGGTTGAATGGTAGTATCAATGGTGTATCCGGGAAAGTATTTGGTAGTTGTTTTGATGGGTATTGTATGAATAAAGATATAATTATCTTTTTTATAGTCTCCGCCGCATATGATATATTTATCGTCTAGTTGCATTTGTTTAAAGGGTTCTTTGGAGTGCAGTACAACAGGTAGATTCATATAATCACAGAATACCCATATATCAAGATGTGTTATCATATAATTTTCATTCATAATCATGGACTCAAACGAAAGTTGTTTTTTATTAATTTTGGCGATATACTCTTTTTTTAATTGTTTTGATAAAATAGTATATACGGGTCCATAAAAAATGTTATCTTGTATTAGTTTATTATATGCAACAAGTAGTGTTTTCTTAATAGACGAAATATCCTCTTCTATATTTTTGGTTTGTTTTAAAATGTATGATAATACAAAGTGACTGCATAGTGGGGAATTTTTTAATGAAATAGTATTTTTGTCTTGTTCTTGTATACATTCAGATTCTAGATTGGTATAATTTAAGAAGGTTTCTTTGGTAATTTGTTGTGTGAGTGTGATGACATTATTTTTCTTTTGTTTTTTGTTTGGAACAGCAATCTCGTAAGGTATATTTTCCATATAGTTATTGTTGGATTCGGTGTTTATATTTTTAAAGAATTCGTCGGTGAGGTTGCTGTTAAGTAGTAGCATTTCGTTATTATTGACGGAGTAATCAACATTGGTGAGTTTCATATAATATGGATTAAACAGATAACTGCGTATGCGTGAGTTACGAACAATTTCGTCGGCTAATCTATAATAATAGATGTATTCATTATCTTCATTGGTAATAAGATTGTATTGTGGTATGCATAGTTGGTTTTCGGCGTGTAAACATAGTCCGTGTTCATTGTGAGGGTCCATGTTATTCTTCTTATATAAAAAGTCAAGTGTATTGTTTTCAAATTCAACGAAGCGGACACTGTTTTCCAATAGTGTTTTAAGTAAATCGCGGACTTTTTCAAGTTTCATTTCGTAGACAAAAGATTGTGTGGTTGCCAGTTTCTGTAATTGTAAGGATTCTTCTTTATTCATTAGATTCATGATTTCATCTTTTAATGCGTGTCTGAATTGTAAATAGAATTTGGTTTCTAATTTAATATTTTGAACAGTTTGATTTCTTACATTATCAGAATCGTTTGAAGTGGTAATTGTTTTTTCGGCATCATAATAATTAGAATAACCTCTAGATTGTATAGTTTGTAGTCCATCTTCAGAGAGGTTTTGTTGAGGTTCGGATATTTCAATAAACTGATTTGTTTCTGTAATAAATCCAACAATTAAACCGTCTTCTTCTAATTTTACAATGGGTTTACAGAGAACTTGTTGGTTCGTTTTTGAACTAATCGCATGTAACATTTCAAATGTGTTTGAATAATCTAACCATTCTACATCATCTAAAAAGGTCGTTGATATGTTTTCTAATTGTGCAGATGGTTTACATGGTATATATACGATATTATTTTCCGTTTCATCAGAAACCATTAATGCAATAACTTTTCCGCGATAATTTAAGACTTGTGCATGAATAATAAAATTATGTGTATGAAGTATATTGTAAAGAATTTTGACGTTAATGTTTTCTTTGTATTTGTATATTTTGTCTTTTGGTTTGGGTTTACAGTAGGTATTGAGTGTTTGTTGAATATTATTAAAGACGGGATTCAAGTTCGTGGGTGTATTTTGGGTATAAAATATTTTGATGGCGTTTAGTTTGTTGGATGATTTTTCGTTGCGGGTGTTTCCGTAAACGTAGATGGGTTCATAGAAGGGTCCTTGTTTAAGAAGTAGAATGGTCCCTTTTTTGTCATCAAAATAGGATTCGGAGTAATAATTGGTAGGGCATAGTAATTGTACATTGTCACGTTTATCGTAATCTTTAACTTCCATAATAACAAGATTCACGCCATTTGGAAATAATTCAATGGTAGGGGAGGAGACAATATCCCACATAAAAACGTGATCAATGATGGAGTCATCGTCTTCTAAATAATTCACAAAGTTTTCAAAAGAAGAGATGGTATATTTGAGCATATTATATTGGGCATTGTTATTTAAATCAATGGATTTATAATATTCGGTATTTTTATATTTTTCAACTTGAATATCGGATATATTTATTTTGGTGGGTTGAAATAGGGGTAATAAAGATCCATTTTGTAATTTTAAGAAGTTATCAATAGATAATTTTTGTATAATTATTTGTTTGATTTGTTTTACGGTGGGTACATTGATATTTTTTTCAAATGTATATATGTCGGCAATACAAGATAGGAATGATTGTTTGGGTGATTTTTCAACACCGTATCGTAAAAGGGGTGCGGCATTTTTCTTAATATAGGTATTATTTGCGGTGTCTAAAAATTCGGATATATTTGTTTGCAAGAATAATTCAATGGAAATGGGTAGAAAGCCCCATCTGTGTTGTGGTATGGGTATTCTTTCAATACTTAATATATTATTATAATTGCGGGTGATTTTAACTTTTTCAACTTGTTCTCCTTGAATAAGAGATTTGTTGCCGAAATCAATATCCTCATCTGAAACGCCGAGTTCTTGTCTGCGTGCAGTTTGTTTTGCTCCGAATGGGTTTTTAAAGCAGCATGGTATGCCGTGTCGTGATGCGGATTTGGATTCATCAAGGAAACCGGGACTGTATGTAGTATAATTTCCGTCTCGGTCAATATGTTGTCTATCGTCAGTGAATTCGTAAATATAATATCCTTCGGGTATTTTTGTTTTATCTTTTTGTGGGATGATTTTGCCGCCGCATTCGCCGTTGTCAACTTGTTCTTGTGTCATGGGTTTATTTGTTTTAAGACACCAATATCTAGGACACATGTACCAAAATTTGTTATTCGGATCGGATCCGTATCGTAAGGACATGCCGTATGCACTTTTGGCTTCTGGATCGTTATCAATGGCGTCTTTTTCTTCTTGTGTTAAAATGACGGGTTGTCTATTAGATTGTGATGGACATATATTTGCGTATGCGCCATTGGATTCGTCAATAAAAATAGTCGGTTCTAATTTTTTAAGTTTATTAAAGAAGATGGTGCCGTTATTTTTGTCGGTTTTAATTCCACCTTTAAATAGATCAATATCGTCGTCATCTTCGTCGTCGTCGTCGGAAAGAACGATTTTTGCTTCTTCTTCAAAGTTCTCTTCTTCTATTTCATCTTCGGTTATGGATGTGTCGTCATCTTCGTCAGCTTCGTCGTTACCAAAGAATATATAATTATTGTCATCGTCTTCTGTGATATTTTCTTGTTGTGCGAGTTCTTTAACGATATCCAGAGATTTGAGTTGAACATTGGTAGCGTCATCTACTTCTGTAATAATGACATTATCCACTTTTTCATCTTGTTCTTTTTTCTTAACAGTGGTTTTGAGTTGTTCGGTGTAGTTGTTGCCGAGTTGTAATTTATTTTTGAATAATGATAATTTTAAAAAGGAGTCAATGTATAATTGCAATAGAGGTAAATAAGAGAAATCGGTAATATCAAAGAATTCAATTTCAAAAATGTTCTCAATATCATTGTATTTTATAAGCGTATTAAATCCGGGATTGTCTGCAATATTAATGTTTTTATTGACGAAGTTTCCGTTGGTTCGTGTACATTCATTCATGTATTTGGTAACATATAAATTGGCTTCTTCTTCTGATAATGAAAAGTTAATACTGATGAGATTAATGATGGTTGCAAGATTGGTGTTTTGTTTATACAGATGATTGATTTGTGCTTCCATTTCATTCATTTCTGTATAATTATCAACTTTTTTATAACGTAGACTGGCATTATTGTTTTTCAATTCAATAATGTTGAATAATGGATTTAATAATTTTAGATCGGTGGATTTGAAAGGGGAAGAAGAGGTTATAAGAGAAATATGATTAATCTTGTTAATTTCCAACAATTCAGTGTCCAAGTTCTCTAATAACGATAATTTATTGTTATCTTGTAAAAATTTATTTATCTCTATGATAATGGGATTAAGAGAATCAATAATAAAAGATTCAATAAAAGATTTTGAAACGGGTTTTGAGAACTTTGTATCAATATGTATGCTTCCATTGTGAGAAACAGTGAAATACATGGGAAGCAGTTGATTTTCAAATGTTTTTTGCACCATAATACTCAAATATTTATACGAACCAATATTTTTTTTGGGATAATTCATAATTTGAGCTTTAGATAAATACGGTATTTTTTTCCCATTTGTAGAGAACCCGACAGAGAAAATACGGAACAATTCTTCTTTTTTGAATCCAGGTTTGTATTTAATAAGTGGTGTATTTTTACTGGTATGTAGTTGTTTAAATATATTTTCAAGTGGTAAAATGGTTTTAATTTCAGGATGTAATGTTAAATAAACGTCGGTAATACCTTGTGATATATAAGGAATATTAACATTTTCATTAAATATATCGTAAAAGGTGTTTATTTTATTGAACGTGATATTTTGGAAAGCTTTTTGGGAGTCGTTTAATAGTTGTTCTTTTTGATCATTAAGTGTAGATAATGTAAAAATATTTTTGTTGTATAAGAATGGGAAGTATGTTTTAATGATTTTGTTTTGATCAAGGTTAATAGAATTGGTATATTGGAGAACATTGTTAGCGATAGATACGAAAATGGTATTATTATGAATCTTTTTATAATTAAGAAGTAAAGAGTTTTCAAAGGTGAGAAAGCGGTTCTCGGGATTATTTTCAAGATTGTATTCTTTTGCATTGACAATAAAATAAGGATTTGCGGAGAACATGATATCAAGATAAGAGTCAAATTTATGTCCGATAGGGGTATAAATATCAAAATAATTATTGTGTAGATGTAATTCATTTTCAATATCTTTATAAGAATATTCGTTGGTGTCCATCTGTGCTAAATGAATGATATTTTCGGATTTATCATGGAGTTGTAAATTAACAATTAATTGTCCAATTTGTTGTTTGGAGATACCAAAGTTCTCTTTAGATAACAAATCAAAATGTTTTTGAAAATTAATTTTATGACTGGTTCTAGAGAACATGTAAAGTTCTTCATATGAAAATTGTTTAAAATTAGTTTCTTGTAATAGTTTAATTTTGATAGAGCGTATGGAGTCATCTTGTAATATTTTTTGCGAGGATATGGAGAGGGGAGTCTCATATTTTTCTAAATATATTTGTTCATCTTCGGTAAAAATGTCAGTATCTTGGTAGTTAACGGAGGTTTTATCGGTATTGAAAAGATGTAGATGACTAGGTTCTCCATTTTCATTTAAAATAATGATTTTTAAAGGTTCAAGAATAGATGGAAAGGTGTTTGGGTTCATATTATATAATATATCTTATACAATATGTAAGTATTTTGTATTGAAAATATAATATCAATTGGGATGGTATTTTGGATCAGTGTATTTGTTTTGTTCTTTGCTTTTAACTAACTTGCCATCAATGTTGTCATAATTGAGGAATACTTTTTGTTCAAGTTCTAAAATGCGTTTTTCTAAATCATCTATTTTCTCTTTGTATTCGTTAAGGGTCGTTTTGCTAATGTTATTACCCATATAGATTATAGAATATACAAACAAATTTCATAAATAGTTGACCGATTAGAGATCATAATATGGATTATCATGTATTTGCATACCGCAGTATTCTTGTGGTTTTTTACTATAATCAACGGGTTCATGTATACCGGCTTCTTTTGCATTTTCAAGTAAAAATTTGAAATTTTCCCAGAATTCGCTTTTATGTCCGATAGATTTGCTGGCGACGTGTGCAAGTTCGTGTATGGCGACGAAAGTGAGTGTACGTTCGTCAATGAGTTCTTCATTGTTGTGTTTTTCTCTATTTAAACAGAAAGCTATTTTTTCGCCTTTATTTTCACTATAGGCAGTGAATTCGCTAGTGGGTAATGTTTCCATAACTTTTTTAGGATTAAAGTTAGTAACAAGGCGTTTGACATTGTCTTGTTCGGGGTATTTTTCTTGTAAATAAACGACTAGTTCTTTACATTTTTCGGTGACTTTTGCTAAAAGATCGGCGGCTTTTTGTACTTTGCTTCTTTCGCGTACACAGTATTTATTTCCGTCTTCATTAGACACAATGCATGTTAATTGGAATTCTCCATAATTATCAACATAAATATAAATACATAATCCAATAATGGTGAATAATATAATGTATCCTAAAATGTCTGCACCACTCATATATATATAATAAAAAGGTTTTAATGAATAGAATGTTTATAATAATGTAGAATTATTATAAAATTAGTTTCCGTTTCCTAGTTCAAGAGGAACGCGAGCGTAGTCTCCTTCAATAGTACTTTGGTTCCAAGGACCGGCTTCTTTCTTGGCAATAACAGGATCAGATCTCAATTGAAGATTGGCGTTACGAAGAGATTGACCAACGGTGTCAAGACCAATGTGATGTCCAGCCTTTAATAAATCAGGCATCAAAATATCACCCTTGTTTGCTGTATTAGGGTTAAGAGCAGCCCATTGACTGTTTTCATCATTGGGTAAAAGATCCTTTGGGTTAGCTACTTCCTTAAGGTTATATCCAGGTTCAGAAGTGGATGCTTTTGGGGAAGGTTCGGCAACCTTTTCAGAATTTTCATCAGATTCAGGTGTACCATCTTCCATCTTATCCACAACAGTTGTTTTACCGTTAGAATACATGACTAAAGCAACCATTAGTACGATAAATACGATTAATACTAATACACGCTCCATTGTAAAAAACTTCTTTGCACCGCTAAAAATACCACTAAATAATTTTCCAAACATTTCGTTTATATAATAACGGTTGATATAATTTATTTAATAAAATTAATAAAACAAAAGGTAAATATACAGAAAACAAAATGGCTAAATATTATAATTATTCTATGTTTTCATCTTCAGCATTTGATTCTGTATCAGACTCCGAATCCGAATCACTTGTATCCTCCAACATATATAAATTCTTAATACGTTTTGCTTCTAAATAGGATGATAATGCTAAATCTCTTGCCACTTTGGCCTTTCGTTTTGCCTCTCTATACATATCATAATAAACACTGTTCTTGTTCTTTATAGTAAATGACTCGTCTTCATTAATTTTATCTAAAGTTAAATGTACCTCCTCCAATTCGTCCTTCTCTTCCTCTTCTAATTTTTCTAAAGTTTCCTCATGATTCACCTCTATTTTACCAATTTCATCATTCGTGTTCTCTAAATTCATATTCGTATCTTCTTCCTCTTTTTCTAAAGATGTATCTTCTGCTATTTCTTCTAAATTATTATCGTCCGTATTTACTACTATATCCGACTCTATTACTTCATTACTCATTATATTTTTATCATCTTCATTTACCACATCATGAATGGGTTCGTCTGTTGTTTCTATTTCTTCATTTTGAAAGGATTCAATAGTATTATTGTTTTCGGCTGCGGAAGGTTCACTGACGGGTAGGTGAGACTCAATTGGTTTAGTTTCAGCCTCATTTATAGTGGGTTTGAATAGACATTTTTCAAAAAGTTTATTGGGTTGAACGATCATCATTTGTTTGGCTTCAAATTCTAATTGAAAGGTGGTGTTAGAGCATTTGATGCCTTTAATTTCAATGATAGAGAGAACTTTTGTTTTTTCTTTGATGTTCTCTAAAGGTACTAAATTTTCTTCTTCATCATAAATTTTCAATAATGGTTTTCCTAGATTCGTACCGATGTTTATTCTTAAATTATAATATTTCCCGGATCTATAGATTTTGAGTGGAGCAGTGAAATAGTCTTCAATGTCGTGCATTTCCATTTTGTCTTCAAACCATTGTTCACTATTTTCAAAAATTAATTTCATACATTTAGATTCAAGGTTCTCCATGAATTCAATAAAATCCGAATTTGCATTTGTAAACATTAGATCTGTATAATATTTTTTACCCGATTTTAAGAATCCTTGTTTTATAGTACATTCTGGAAGACGGAAATAGAAAGGATTTTGAGAATTGGCTAGACATAATTTCATGAAGTAACTACCACCAGGTATTTGTTGAGGTTTAGCTAAAGATAATTTTGAAAAATCAAAATGGCTGTTTGTAAAATGAATACTTTCTTCCATTAAAAAATCCTTCTAAAAGAATCACAAGATTATAACGAATATCGCCATGTATATCGTTTAAAATACATATAAAATATAATCATTACATTAATGAAACAACTAAAAGATATTTGTATTAATTTTTTAAATGACGTTGAAACGAAGAAAGAGATGTATGAATTTTTAAAACCCGTTGTTAATTCTATTTACAATGAAATCTACATTTATATTTGGATTATCTGTTTTTATAATTTAATACTCTTTCTGATTATTTTAGCAAATCTATTTTTACTATTAAAACTAATAAATAAAAATTATAATTATGCGTTGTAATAATATCTATCTTTACTATATATGAGTGTTCCTAGTATGAATGCAAAGAAAACAGTCGGCGGTATGGTCCCAAAGAAAACAGTCGGCGGTAAGACACAAAAAATGTTAGGTGGAAAAAGACGTAGAAATAAAAGAAAGTCTATGAAAAAACCAAAACGTAAGTCTATGAGAAAGGCTTCCCGTCCCAGTATTCGCAGTTTAATGAAAGAATTAAAACTTATTAAGGGTGGTTCTGGCGCTGCTACACACGGTGTCCATGCTTATGGTGATATGAATAATCAAACTGCTGGAGACAATATGAGTAATGTGATTAAAGTACACCCTCCAATGTCCTCTGCAGGTATGGCTCCTCCTGTTGAAATGAAAGGCGGAAGATGCG
>Ga0181568_10003163_pt1 | contig 14902 bp, 13 predicted proteins | sample 101ome_20_FD_133758 | JGI IMG/M metagenome (GOLD analysis project Ga0181568, IMG submission 133758) | Coastal salt marsh microbial communities from the Groves Creek Marsh, Skidaway Island, Georgia - 101404AT metaG (megahit assembly) | ecosystem: Environmental > Aquatic > Marine > Intertidal... | reverse complement strand
TCTAATTTGGCATCTTTTCTTACTTTAGTAGCCCAAAAATAAAATGGAATCAAAACCAATAGAGGTGCGGCAAAAGGGATTAAGTCAGGGTTTGCTAAGTTTAAAGGCTTTACACCAGCTCCTAAAGAAACACAAATGATAATTCCTAATACAGAAACTAAAAATGGAATCATTTTGATTAAAGATGTTTTTTGAATATTTTGCGATTGATCTTGTGCTTTTTGGGCAATGTGCATAGAAATATTTGCTTGTAATTTATCTTTTTCCATACGCTTAATAATTTCTAGAATCAACTCATTAGTAGGGTCTTCTTTTTTTCTTAGAATTAAATTTTTAATCATATTGAAGCTTGAAAACTTTCCTAAATCTTGTTTAACTTGACGTTTCGCACCTTCAAAAAAATTCGAATAAGCTTTTTCTTTTCTTTCAACATCATTTTTTGAAAGTTCAAAACTTGGTTGCTTAAAGACAGTTTTATTTTTTTTCATGGTTTTCATTTAGATAATAATTTTAACACGATAATTTCTTAAAAAAGGAAAGCTTATACGAGGCCAAAAAAAGCGCAAATACTGAGTATAAAAAAACATGTGATAATAATTTATATATGAGCATAGAACCAGCACAAATAACCAAAGAAAGGTACAGTAAGTCATTTGAAAAGTATTTAGGAGTAGATTTTCTGAAATATGCTGATGGTCAATGTGAAATCAGTCTTAAAGTTGAAGATCATCACTTAAATATTGGTGGTTCTGTACATGGTGGCATTATAAATGCACTTTGCGATATCGCTTTATCTGGTGCTGTAACTTGTAATTTTATCAATAAAGCCGAAACTGTTGTCACCATGCAAATGAATGTCAATTTTTTAAGGCCCGGTTTTTCTGGAGAAACTATTTTTGCTTTTGCTGAAGTTATAAAAAAAGGTAGAACTATTTATTACGTAGAGGGTGGTATTCGCAATGAAAAAAACGAACTACTCGCAAGAGCAAGCGGCGACTGGTTTGTTAAAAGCCCCAAATAAAAATGAAAGTTCGTAAAAATAATTTTTTTTCTTTTGTTCTTACACTTGTTTTAGCAGTAATTTTTTTGCTTCCACTTTCAATGCTTGTTACAAGTAGTTTCATGAATGCAGAACAAATCTACAGCAGTCATTTTAGTTTTATACCTAAACCTTTTAGCCTTGAAAACTTTAGTACCGCATTTGCAAAAATAGATTTTTTAAAAGCGCTCGCAAATACTTTATATCTGGCTGTTTTTAATATCATTGGTGTTGTTGTTGCCTCATCTCTTGCTGCATATGCTTTTAGTGCAATGACATGGAAAGGGCGCGATCTTTTTTTTGCAATTACACTTGCTACCATAATGCTTCCAGATATAGTTTTGCTCATTCCGCAATTTCTATTTTTTAAAACTTTAAATTTATATGGTACTTTACTACCATTGATCTTGCCTTATTTTTGTGGTTTACCTTTTTATATTTTTTTACTTAGACAGTTTTTCATTGCAATTCCAAAAGATCTTGCTGACTCAGCTCGCATAGACGGTGCTAGTGAATTTACAATCTACAAAGAAATTTATATGAAACTTTCTAAACCAGCAATTTTGATAGTTGTTTTATTTCAATTTTTACTAACTTGGAATGATTTTATGAAACCTAGTATTTATTTGATTAACGAAAAGCAATACACTCTATCTATTGCTTTACAACAATTTCAATCTAAATTAGGTGGTGCTCAATGGGGACCTCTTATGGCAAGTGTTTTACTGATGATTATTCCTGTTGTAATTTTGTTTTTATTTACACAAAAATATTTCATTAAAGGCATTGCCTTACAGGGTCTCAAAGAAAGTTAAATCCAATTACTCAAGAGATCTTCCCAGAAGAATTGTTTTTTATGTATTGTATGAAAAGCCCATTCACCTAAATGGATCTCTGCATTTGGATTAGTTGTATCACCTGCATTTATAAAGCCCCTATCAACAACAATAGAATAATATTTATTTTCTTCAAAGATACCAGCGGTCGGATAAATTCTAAACTTATTTCCATTCAAATGTAGTTTTGCATCATTAGTTGCAATAGTAGTGATTAATGAAATTATATTTCCAGCCTCATCGACTTCATATATTTTTATAGATCCAGAGCCCGCATAAATATTTTCCGAAAATGTCATTTCTATATAGGCAATATCAGAAATATTTTTTGTGTTATTTCTTGGATACTGTCCTATAAGATTTGGTGAATTTGCTGAAGCGGTTGAAAATGATAAGAGCAAGTTTTCTGTAAAACAATTTAACCTAGTAGCTTCAATGTCTAAACTATAAGAAGAATTAAAAGCTAAGATTGTTGAATCATCTAAAGGTTTAATAGTAAGTTGCGTGCTTCCAAAGCCATTAATGGCTAGATCTGTTTTTGTTGATGTTAAAGTATTAAACAGTTGAGGCTTCGGTGTTGGTTCAGCACTACCATCAAAAACAGTAAATAAAGAGAGATTACTATCTGCTTTGTTTAAAAAAGGATGCTTATCATCTATAGAAACTACCTTAACTTTTGCACTATAAGCAGAAAGAGTTGCCGTTGGACTATCAACATTACTTGATAAAGCATCACAGCTTGCAGCATTCACTTCAGAAGCATCAGTAGCAAAACTTAGTTTTAAGCCTTGAAAATCTTCTCCACTTGCATTTTCAAAACAATCATTAGTAAAAGAAATTTTAGTCGTATCATTTGCGGCAAAAGCAAACAACAAAGTCACTTGGTTTGTACCAAGACCTTTAAAATATTGATCTTTTTTACAAGGAAAGCTGTAAACACCAAGAGAATCACGGACCTTCATAGAACCATCACCCGCAAACAATTTTTCGTTAGGATCTGATGATTTAATAACAAAACCTTGATTAGTGCTCACATTAGTAGCTCCATCAGCAGGAACAGTATTTAAAGACAAGCTCGCATAAACTTTTAAAGAAAAAAAACAAATAGACACAATAGCTAATGCCAAAAGAAGCTTTATTCTTTTTTTATTGATGTTTTTCAAATTAGTTCTACTTTATTTGTTTTTTTGTACTTCTCCAAAATTCAATAGTACATCATCAAAATCAAAATAAGGCCAAGGCTAATAAAAGCCCTGAGCGATTAAATTAATTTATCAATGAGCTATTCTAAATTTATTAATCCCTAGATATTTAGCTAAAATATCAATCAAAAGCACCGAAGGTTAAAATTATTTAATAATCCAGCTGTCAAAAAGTCCCTAATTTTAACTTGTATATACATCATTCAAGGAAGTCCCCCCGAATTAAAAAAACCGTGAATTTCATAAAGTTCACGGTTTTTATATTTTAAGCCTTAAATTATCATACTTTATTGGCTCACCATATAAGACATTAACACCTAAATCAAACTGATTTCGAACCATGTCGTAACCTAAACGTACTTTAAAATCTTGAGGCCCAATCTCAGCCCTTACTTCATTTCTGACAAATTTATCTCTATTTATATTGTAAGTAAGAACAGTACCAATTGAAAACCATTTATTCACTTTATAATCACCATCAATAATAACGGCTTGACTACCATCAACAAATTGATCAAACAAGAAAGGTGACTCACCTGCAATTGCCGCAAATAAATAATCAACTTCAAAAGCTAAATTATCAATTCTTGCTTGTAATGCTGGACCAAAACGAGCGATTGTATTTAAATCTCCTGTACCATAAAATCTAATGGCAGCTTGCCCGCGAGTACTCAAACTCAAATTATAAAGCTCATTACCATGACGCCAAATTGGTTTAGAGTACGCAGAAGCTTCTAACTCTGAACGAAAGCCACTATGCTCTTGACGTGCAGGGGCATCATCTCTTTCTTTTGAAAGATCTTGTCTTCTTTGTCCATTGAATAAATCAACATTGTCTTTTGCCCAACCCGCTGCCGCATGCACACGTACACCATTGTCTTCTACAAATGGTAAATGTAATTTAAATTGACTAGAAAGCTCATATAATTGTCCAACTTGACTTGCACCAAACATACTATCTGTTTTGAATTGATTGTATAAAGCGTTTACTTGAAAATATTTCTTGTAAACATCTTGATGAAAGCTTCCTATAAATCTATTGTATAGAGAACCATAACCAAACTTAAGCGCTGTTGTATCATTTACAGTATTAAAAGTGGCAATTCCACCAACTCCAAAACTTGGACCATCTCCAATTTGTAATAAAGGTACAAGAGAAAAAATACCTTGATCGACTTCTTTATAAAATCTTGTACCAAAAAGAAAACCACCTAATCTTTCTCTATTACCAATTATTGGACCTTTAAATTTAGTCTGTGCAGCTTCACCTACAGTTGTTGTAATGTGTACAGGAGATGGGATACTCAATGATTCATTAAGCCAAACTCTTGCCCCTTTAATACTTAAGTTGTTAGTTTTTTTTGTGTTGTCAATTTTGATTTCTTTTGCAGAATACCTTAAAGATGATTTATCAGAAAGGTCATCCCAAGTGATTTTACGATTTTTATTGTAAGTTGCTATATCTCTACTATAGAGAGTACTTCGAGCAGTCGCATGATTATAAACAACTAGTGGTTGATCTAAAGCTAAAACACCTTTTTTAAAATTCAAGCTCGTATAAGACTCTTTTGGTGTTTCAACTCTTTGAGAATTTAATTCTCTTGCTTTTAATTTAATTCCTTGCAAAAAGAAATGTGGCTTTTCAACAAACAAAGCACTCTCAGATATTACAAAAGAAGCATACTCTCCGTATATTTCATTTTCTTTTTCTTGTACTTTAATATCACCAAATGCTTCAACTAATTTTTTTTCAACATCATAAGTTATTCTATTTGCAAACAACTTTGCATTTCTATCAGGCAAAAAAACTTCCGCGTCTCCAATAGCCTCATAAAAATTTTTTTCTTGGCTAAAAGAAATTTGATCAGCAACTATTTCTCCAAATAATTCATTAGTGGCATTTTGTTTTAAAAACGAATCTTCTATTTTAGATTTATCAATTGGCTTATTTAAAATTGCAGTTGGCTCAGCTGCCAAAAGCTTACTAAAAGAAAAAACACATAAAATTAAAAATAAAATACGATACACGCTATATAAAAAATTTTTTCATATTATTGAATTAAGTCAACTAAGACACTTCGGACCGTGTTCATTTTGTCTCATAATTCCCTAAGGATTCGCTAAAAAAAGAAGTTTTGAGGCGCAATCTGCTTAGCAAAAACATTAAGGATTAACTACCTGAGCCAAGTTGCACTCTTGGATCAGGGTTGAAAAATCGACGAAGTCGCATTTATCAGTGGATGCTTAATTAAACCAAGCTCATGTTAATGGGCGTGCTTCCAAACCCGTAATAAAACCCGAGAACAACCTTTATCTCGTGCCTCAAAGTCATCTTTTACAAGCAGTAAACCAAAGCCTTTTTGGGCACCAAAAAGCCTTATTCTCAAAATTTGTTAACAGCTCCTAAAAAAGATATAATCTTATCTAGTGTTCATTGAAGAGATAAATCTAATCGCATTTCGTAATTACTTGGAAGCTCATATAAAATTAGAAAAGCAAAAATTAATTGTCATAGGACAAAATGCTCAAGGTAAATCAAATTTAATAGAAGTCATAGAACTTTTTAGTCACTTTAAATCTAGAAGAGCAAAAAAAGATCAAGAATTAATCAACTTTGATTTTGAAGAAGCGATATTAAAAATCAAAATTCAAGACAATCATGCAGCAGAAGATCTTGCAGTACAAATCAGAAAATCAGGCAGAAGAACTTATAAGCTTAATGGTGTTAATAAAAAGCCCAAAGAATTACTCGGCAAAGTTTTATCAGTATCTTTTATGGCTGAAGATTTAAACATTATCAATGCAAGTCCAAGTTATAGAAGAGATTTTTTAAATTCAATATTAAAACAATTTAGCGCTACCTATAATGAGAATTTGGCTAACTTTGACAAGATACTTTCTCAGCGAAATGGTTTCCTTAAAGCCTTACAAGAAAAAGCCAAGTTTCACCTTAACAGTTTAAACCCAAGTGAAAAAGATCAGCTAAATACATGGAACGAACTTTATCTACAAGAAGCAAACAAACTAACTAACTCAAGAAAAATTTTCATTGTGGAACTTGAACCGAAGCTCGATACTTACTATAAAAACATTTCGGGCAACACTAATAATCAAATCAAAATTGAATACCAACATCAAATATTGACCCTTAAAGATCTTGAAAGTTCTTTTTCAAAGGATATTGCACGTGGCTATAGTAATCTAGGTCCTCATCGAGATGATTTTGAAATATTATTGAATACAAAAACAAGTTCAAGCTTTGCTAGTCAAGGTGAAAAAAGATCAATCATTCTAGCGCTAAAACTTAGTGAACTGGAAATGCTCAAGGAACGTTTCCAAGACTACCCTCTGTTAATACTTGACGACGTACTTGCAGAACTTGACGAAGATAGACAAGATTTTCTTTTAGATGCAGTCAATAACCAAGCGCAAGTTTTAATTACCACGACACATATTGGTAAACATTTAGAAAAGTGGAGCCAAGATTCACAAATCATCGAAGTCGAAAATGGGACAATAAAAGAACTAAGTAAAATTTAAATGAACAAAAAATTCCCAAAAGATTTTAAATTAAAGCGCGGCAAAATTTTTGTACAAAGAGATTTTTATGAAATCAATGAAGTTTTTGACAGCCTCAGCAAAAAACTCAATCTAGAAGAGAAAAAACAAGATTTTAATATTATGCTTTTTTGGAAAGATTTTATAACAGACAATAGTAGTGAACTCATTGCCAAAAACACATTTGCTCATAGGTTTACCAAAGATCGCAAACTTGTTATTGGTATAAAATCAGCTGTCATTGCAAATGAATTACAAATGATTAAAGCACTTCTCGAAAAAGAATTTTTAAAGGCTATAGAAAAATTTGACCGAACTGTAACTGGACTGGTCTTTGAATTAAGAAGCTAACAAAATATCTTAAAATTATTGATAAACTCTAGTCCCTGAACCCTTATCAGTAAAGGTCTCAAGCAAAAGGCTGTGTTCTGTTAAACCATTTAAAATGATCGCTTCCTTAACACCTTTACTAATGCCATTAATACAACATTGCAATTTAGGAATCATTCCACCTGTGATCTCTTTACTTGCAATTTTATTTTTGGCTTCAGCAATACTCAACTCGCTAATAATTGAATCTGGTTTTTGTACATCTTGCAAAACACCTGAAACATCTGTCATCAAAATCATTTTTTCAGCTTTTAGCTCTGCAGCGATTTCAGCACAAAGAGTGTCAGCGTTAATATTAAAAGCCTCACCTTGTTCATTAGGCGCAATAGAACTAATCACTGGAATTAAATCAAGATCAAAAAGCTGATGTATTAGCTCTAGGTTTAACTCTTTGACTTCACCCACTTTATTATCAGCATCAGCACCTTCAAGCTGTTTTGCAACTACAATACGAGCATCTCTACCATTTAAACCAATAGCTTTGGCTCCAGTACAATTTATCAATGAAACCAATCTACGCTGAATTTTTCCACTTAAAACCATTTCAGCAATTTCTAAAGTCTCTGTATCTGTTTTTCTTAAACCATTTTCAAAAGCAATCTCTTTACCAACTTTATCAAGCATTTGATTTATTTCAGGACCACCACCATGCACCAAAACTGTTTTGATATTGACGCTATTAAGTAAAACCAAATCTTTAATCACACTTTGGGCAATACTTACATCTGTTAAAGCTGAACCACCATATTTAATAACAAAAATTTTATTGGTGAATTTTTGTATATAAGGTAAAGCCTCTGATAAATATTTAACTCTTAATTCATGTGATTGCATCTATAGATACCATTCCCCTTTATTGTCTAAAGCTTCTTTTGCAGCTAAATGTGTTGCTTCTTTTTTTGAAAATGCTTTAGCTTTGCCAATAATTTTACTATTTAAAACTACAGCCATTTCAAATTGTCTCTTATGAGCAGGTCCTTCTGCAGATATTTCTTGATATTCAGGCAAAATTTTGTATTTAGTTTGAATAATATGCTGTAGTCTTGATTTATATTCTGTCTCAGTTGAGCTTTTGATTAATAATTGCATATCTTTTTTCCACAACTTCAAAATAAATTCATCTGCTTTAGCAAAACCAGCATCTAAGTAAATTGCTCCAATCAAAGCCTCTAGAGCATCGCCAACTATAGAATCTGGGATTTCAGCGCTTGTAAATTCACCAGCAACTATCACTTGCTTGTCTAAACCAAGTTTTTTTCCGAGCATTGAGAGAGTTTTATCCGCAATCAATTTTGATCTATATATTGTTAAAATACCCTCTTTGAGTTTTGCATATTTTGTAAACAAAAACTTTGAAATACTAAGTTTTAAAACAGCATCTCCTAAATATTCTAGTCGTTCATTATCAATAGCAGATTTTTTTTCTTTAACAACAGAACTATGTGTCAATGCTTCTTCAAGCAAATCTTTATTATCTATGGTTTCTATAAAATCTTTCCATAGTTTTTTATAGACCATATTTTTGCAAACCTATTTTAACTTTGCTATGACTTGCCCAAAAGAAACGGCTTCACCATTTTCTATACAAATCTCAGCAACTTCACCTTCAAAGTCAGCAGGTACTTCATTCATAAGCTTCATAGCTTCAATGATACAAATTGTGTCACCCTTCTTAATCTTGTCACCAACTTTAATAAATGCAGCAGCATCAGGAGAAGGAGAAGCATAAAATGTACCGACCATAGGCGATTTTATTTCTTTTAAATTTTCAGCAGGCTTAGTTTCTACGGCAGCAGCTGAACCATTTGACGCAGGTGCACTTGCTACAGATACAGTAGGCATAGCAGCAGCAGTTACGTTAATTTCTTTTCTAACTTTAATTTTTAAGTTATCAGCTTCTAACTCAATTTCAGTAAGTTCTTGCTCTTTAAGGATTTGAGCTAAAGCATTAATTTTATCTACCGGCAGACCATTTTTTGACATAATTTTTTTCCTTATTTTACTCTATCTTGATACTCTCTAGTTCGTGGATTCAAACGAATTTTCTCTCCATTTTCAACAAAGAAAGGTACGTTAATGACAGCACCTGTTTCTAAGGTTGCAGGCTTTGTGCCACCAGAAGAAGTGTTACCTTTTTCATTTGGAGCAGTATCTACTATATTCAATTCAATTGAATTAGGTAATTCAATATCAATGATTTTCCCCTCACAACTTGTAACCATACAAATTGTTTCTTCTTTTAAGAAATCAATAACATCTTTTCCCAAAACATCTTGTGGGATTTCGTTTTGTTCATAAGATTTCATATCCATAAAAGCATAGTTATCACCAGACTGATACAAATACTGCATCTCACGCCTCTCAACAAAAATCGCTTCAAACTGCTCATTCATACGAAAAGATTCTTCGCGCGAACCACCAGTTTCAACGTTTTTCATCTTTGTTCTAACAAAAGCGGCGCCTTTTCCGGGCTTTACATGCAAAAATTCAACTATTTGCCAAATTTGCCCTTTCCACTTTACCGTTAAACCATTTTTAAAATCAGTCGGAGTTAACATATACAAACGGTAATTTTAGCACTAGTTTGCTTGAAACTGTAAATTTCGCGAATACAAAGTTAAGCCAATGATATCAACAAATAAATCTGTATTTCTGATCAAAGACATTAATTCCATAATAGTAGAGCCGGTAGTACAAATATCATCAATGATTAACAAAAAATTTAAATCTTCTTTTTTAATATTGATTTTGGAATTAACACAAAAAGAATTCCTCAATTCTTTTACTCTAGATTTTGCTTTGAGATTAAAAAGAGCTCTAGTATTTTTAGTTCTTTGAAAAAAATCATCTAAAAAAACCACCTTGCCAAAATTAGCTTTTAATAAACCAAAATCAGTTTGCAATAAAAGAGAATCAGTCAAGATTGAATTCTCATTGAGTAGTTGAAAAAATTCTTTTGCCAGTATTTGAGCAAAATTAAAACCACGTTTTTTTTCTTTTGCTTTATACATTGGTGTAAAACTTAGATATAAATTAATTTGCTTATTAGACTTTGTAATTATTGATTTATCAAAGATCTGTGCATCCTCTAAAAAAAAAGCTTGCATTTCTTCTTTAAAAACTTTTGCCATTAGCTCTGCTAAAAATACGGCGTAGTGTGGTCTAAAATATTTTGCTTTTTTGATCAGGTAAGAATTTTGCTTTGCATAATCAAACAAATAAAAAATACGTGGATGAAAAACCTGTTCACAAGCATGAAAATACAAATCAAGATTTTGATAATCAATAATTTTTTGCTTTAGACTAAGTTTGTCAGTCAAACAATCTTGGCAAATTATTGCCCCCAAATTAAATTTACAAAAAAAACAAATGCGCTTCGAAAAAGCATCTAAAATAAATTCAATTTTTTTGAGCAGAAAAAAATAAAGCTTTAAGAGCATGCCAATAAAATAGCAAAATCAAAAATAGACACGGCAAAAGTACTGAAAAATTATTTTTTAGCTTTATTAATAAAAGGCAAAATAGCTATTGATCCAAAAAAAGAAATTGCCGAAGTGAAAAAAATTGTAATTAGACCCATAATTATATAAAAACTTGGGTTTAAGCTATCAATAAAACTAAACTCTCTTTGAGATTGCATTCTAGAAGCCTCATTGATTTTATCAATAATCATTTGTTTCAACTCAGGGTTTTGTAAATTAATAGCCATGATCAACGCTAAAACAGAACCTACCACAACTCCTGTAGCAATTCCTAAGATTGAAGCATCTGCAAGCTTGACTTCATAATTTTCAAAGTTCTTTTTTGCATTATTTCGAAAAATTAAAACCGCAATAATTCCAGAAATCATATAACTAAGAATAGGAAAACCCACAATTGGTAACGTCAAAAAGGTATTAAGCAAAATACCTACTAAACTTGCAATTAAAATTGGTCTAAAATAAGGATCCATAATCAAGTTCAAATGTTAACACACTTAGGTCTGTTAACAAATTTTAAGAACAAAGCTTTTCAATGCCCAAAAAGCTTCAGTTTACTCGTTGCAAATGATGACTTTGAGGCACTAAACTAAGGCAGTTGTCTGGATTTGTTAACAGTCACTAAATTAATTCTTGAATCATGAGGCAAGAACAAATTCAAATTTCGAATATCTTTCTGCGAACTTATAATCACCTTCTTTAAATTTAAAATTTTGAATTTCTCTCACATCGTCAGGATTTTTTAACCAGATTTTAGGATTTAAATCTGAATGATAAGAAATAGTTATACCATCAGCACCATCAGGAAGTTTAAAGATCACTTTATCATAATGCTTTCTATCCTTATCTTCAAGTAGATCTTCTATTGCGTAATTTTGATCCTTATAATAACCCATCTCAAGTTTTATGGCTAGATCTAGATCCTTAGGATCTTCAAAAGAAAAATCCCCAAATACACAGTTCAACCCATAGCCTTCTGGCTTTTCTTCGATTAAGGCTTTAGGTGTAATAAGTCCACGACAAAGTGACCCATTATAATCAAAATACGCCTCTAAAGGTGAATACAAAGAGTAAAGATGATCACTTACATATTGAGCTTTGTCTAAAGCAGAAAAATAATCACTTAATTCTTTTTCTATAAAATCTAATCTCTTTTCTGACTTTAGAGTATTTGCCTTCATGACTAAACCATATAAATAATCTCTTAGCTGTTCTAGTTCTAGAGCATTGTTGTCATCTGTTAGCTTTTCAATATAATTTACAAGATTAGTTAACTGCTCTGAAGTTCTAACAGTATTATTCAACTTACTAAAAAGGTCATATTTATGCCGACGAACACCATCATTAGCATTCAGAAGAATCATTTTATAATTCGCCTGATTTTCACCTAAAGCTTTTTTATGCTTTTCAGCAGTTTCATTTATGTTATCAGTTGCCCCACCCCACTTCACTTCATAGTAATATTCACCTACTTTATAGTCTGCTCTCATACCATAGTATTTATTACCAGGATCTACTTTAATACAATACTGTGGGATAACTCGTTCTTCAGGCGATTTTGACAGTAACAATAAACCTACTGCTTGTTCAAACGCTTCACCCTTTAAAAAGTTCACGTTTCTAGACTTATCAATAGACAAAGAAGAATAGACTTCTTTGTTACTAGAAGGATTTTTGTTTTTAGTTTTTCTAACAGTATTGGGATTGGCGTTTTTAAATATCTTAGGGATTCCCTTTCTAGTAAGTTTTATCCCATCAAGTTTTTCTTTTAAAGGCTTAAGTATTTCAGTTAAAGTTCTTCCTTTTTTTAATCCATTTTTACCATCGTGTCCAGCTCGATTAATATTTTGCCAAGTTGTATGCGGCATTCCGGGTACTGCTCCTTTGCCTCTATCCATACAAGTTGGCCACCTTCCATTTATTTTATAAAACTCTTTTGCCATTTTTATAATCTTATCTTCTGTAAGTCCATACAATTCTTTTTTTAAAGGCTTAAGTATTTTAGATAAAGTTCTTCCTTTATTTAATCCTCTTCCACCATACCGTCCAGCAGCATTAATACCTGGCCAAGTTTCATCCGGCATTCCGGGTACTTCTTTGTTTTTATCTTTTTTACCTGCAGTTGGCAACCTATGGTATTTTTTATAAAACTTTCTTGCGGCTTCTATAATCTGATCCTCTGTTAGATTTTCTTTATCCCGAGCGGAAACAATTCTAAATTCGTTTCTTAAAGGCTCTAGTATTTGAAATAAAGTTCTTCCTTTTTTTCTTGCAGCTCTATCAATACCTGACCAAGTTACATGCAGCATTCCGGGTACTTCTTTGTCTTTGTTTTTATCTTTTTCCTTTGCAGTTGGCAACCTTCCATTTTCACCAAAAAACTTTCTTGCGGCTTCTATAATCTGATCCTCTGTTAGATTTTCTTCTTTAGGGCTAGTTGCTTGATTTAATGCTATTGTCAAAGCACTTCTCTCTGGGTTAGAGCTAGTGGCAGCTATTTCAACAGGGCTTGTTTTTCTATTTGCTGCAGTAACATTAGGTCCGTGCTTGGATCCAGATGGGTTACTTGAAGAGATCTCCTTAACTGACATAAGACAAATATATTATCTAGATGCGCAATCCGTCAAGACCTGAAAATACCTAAAACTACTCGATATTAGCTCTCCAGAGCGAGTCCCTACTCGGGCACTTGCTCTAAAAGATTTTGAACAAGAAATTTATCCAACAAAAGCATAGCCCGCAAAGCTGGCACACATAAATCTTTTTTAGCTGCTATTAATTTATTGAATCATAAGACAAAATCAACACGGTCCAAAGTGTCTTAAAAATAAGACAAAATCAACACGGTCCGAAGTGTCCGAACTATCGAATAATACTTTAGCTCAATTGAGATTAAATTTCAGATAGAAATTGTTTGGCGAACTCATAATCATCTTCTTCAAAATTTAGAATTTCTCTCACATGGTCAGCATTTTCTAATAAGATGTCAGGATTTAAATCTGAATGATTAGAAATAGTTATACCATTAGGACCATTAGGAAGTTTAAAGATCACTTTATCATAATGCTTTCTATCATTATCTTCAAGTAGATCTTCAATTCTCTTAGGTCCATCTGAAAATGAACTCATCTCAATTTTTACGGCTAGATCTAGATCCCTAAAATCTTCAAAAGAAATATCGTTTAGAGCATAGTTCAACCCATAGCCTTCTGGATTTTCTTCGATTAAGGCTTTAGGTGTAATAAGTCCACAACGAAGTGATCCATCATAATCAAAATACGCCTCTAAAGGTGAATACAAAGAGTAAAGGTGATCACTTACATATTGAGCTTTGTCTAGAGCAGAAAAATACTCACTTAATTCTTTTTCTATAAAATCTAATCTCGCTTTTGACTTTAGAGTATTTGCCTTCATGACTAAACCATATAAATAATCTCTTAGCTGTTCTAGTTCTAGAGCCTTGTTGTCATTTGTTAGCTCTTCAATATAAGCTACAAGTTTAGTTAACTGCTCTGAAGTTCTAAAATTATGATTCAAATCACTAAAAAGGGCATAGCCATGATGAACATCATCATTAGCATTCAGAAGAATCATTCTATAATTCACCTGATTTTCACCTAAAGCTTCTTTATGCTTTTCAGCAGTTTCATTTATGTTATCAGTTGCCCCACCCCACTTCACTTCGTAGTAATATTCACCTACTTTATAGTCTGCTCTCATACCATAGTATTTATTATCAGGATCTACTTTAATACAATACTGTGGGATAACTCGTTCTTCAGGCGAGTGTGACAGTAACAACAAACCTACTGCTTGTTCAAACGCTTCACCCTTTAAAAAGGTCACGTTTCTAGACTTATCAATAGACAAAGAAGAATAGACTTCTTTGTTACTAGAACGATTTTTGGTTTTAAGACTTCTAACAGTATTGGCGTTTTTAAATATCTTAGGGATTCCCTTTCTAGTAAGTTTTATCCCATCAAGTTTCTCTTTTAAAGGCTTAAGTATTTCAGATAAAGTTCTTCCTTTATCTAATCCATTTTTACCTCTGTATCCAGCTTGATCTATAGCTTTCCAAGTTGTATGCGGCATTCCGGGTACTGCTCCTTTGTCTGTATTTTTAGAAGTTGGCAAGCTTCCATGTATTTTATAAAACTCTTTTGCCATTTTTATAATCTTTTTTTCTGTAAGTCCAAACAATTCTTTTTTTAAAGGCTCTAGTATTTCAGATAAAGTTCTTCCTTTATCTAATCCATTTTTACCATGCTGTCCAGCTTGATTAATAGCTATCCAAGTTGTATGCGGCATTCCGGGTACATCTTCTTTACTGTGTTTAGTTGGCAACCTATGGTATTTTTTATAAAACTTTCTTGCGGCTTCTATAATCTGATCCTCTGT